>Ga0126383_10000007_pt1 | contig 122663 bp, 160 predicted proteins | sample PanSoiMetPlot_35_FD_96882 | JGI IMG/M metagenome (GOLD analysis project Ga0126383, IMG submission 96882) | Tropical forest soil microbial communities from Panama - MetaG Plot_35 | ecosystem: Environmental > Terrestrial > Soil > Tropical forest > Bulk soil | place: Panama | collected 2016-02-17 | reverse complement strand
GGATAGGCGGTGCCATTGGTGATCGGCTCAGACATGGGCGCTCCCTTTCTGGCGGCTCACGACCGCTGGTTGACATCCGTGCCCTACCCGTATAGGCTGGGCGGGGCGGAGGGGAGGCGTGTGGTTATGGTCTCTCCCCGTCTTTTGCTTGGTCCCCCTCACAGCGGCCGCTCGCTCGTCCAGTGCCCGCCCTGCCAGCGCAGGTGCAGCGTGGGCTTATCCTCCCGCTCCACCGTACACGTCTGCGCCGCACTGTTAAAGCCCGTCGTGGTCGCCGGGTCGATGGCGTAGAGCAACACATGGCATGTGGCCCGCATGACGCGTTGCTCCTGGCGCCGGTCGTAGGTCTCAAGCAGCCCGCGTTGGGCCTGGTTCGTCTGCCACTGGAGCACCGCCGTCCCCAGCCATAGGCCCACCAGGAGCAGCGCGCCCACGGTATACCACCGCAGTACGGTGTGTAGCCCCGCACGCCACCCACGCAGATACGCCGCGATCTCCTCAGGCACCGGCACTTCCCCGGGCGCGCTCATGCCACCTCCTCCTCCCAGTCCGCCACCCCCCACATCCCCGCCAGCGCCGGCAGTAACACCGCCGTCTGCGCCCGCGCCTCCATCCCCTGCTGCGTCATGCGCTCCAACGCCGGCGTCAGCGACAACTCACTCGACAACCACGTCTGCCCGAGCGTCAGCGCATAGTGCGCCCCCGACAGCGCATCCACCTGATCATCGTGCACATCCGGGAGCCCAAATTTCTCCACCTCGTCGACAAACGCCGCATTCCACGGCGCCTGCACCAGCATCACATTGCCCGCTTCCGCCGCTGCACTCACCGGCTTGGCGCGCTCCCCTTTACTCCCCGTCGTGTGCCAGGTGCGCACCGTATAGCCCACCAGCACGCGCTGCCGGTACGTCGCCGTCACCGCCTTGCCGCTACTCCCCCCTTCTTCTTCCAACCAGATTTCCACGCTCGGCCCATCGAGCGCCGCCGTCTGCGCCACCAGCTTTTCCACCCCGTCCGGCGAGAGTCGCACGCGCTGCACGTCCAGCACCCAGAACTGCCCCCGCCACTCCCCGAGCAAGAGGCCCACCGTCCAGTCCGGATCCTTCCCCCGCCGCCTGGGCGTCTCGTCCGCCACCTCGGTCGCCGCAAAGTCCCAGTAGCGCACCTGCCGACACCCTCGCGGCCAGTCCGGCACGATGCCAAACCAGGCGCGCTGAAAGATACTCCCCGCTAAGCGCCCAATGCGGTGCAAACACTCAATCTCAAACGCCCGCGGCCCAATCGTGTTGAGCAACGCCGTACACGCCGCCAGGTCCTGCCCGGCCCACACCGGCGTCCCCCCGACAAAGCGAAAGGCCGTACTCCCGTCCGCCCCCCGCACCTGCTGATACCAGTCCTGCTCGCCTAAGCCCCGCAGCGCCGGATGCGGGCCTGAGACGTAGCGGTCCATCAAAAACTCGGCCCGCCCATCGGCGAGTTGCGCAAAGATGCCGTCCTTGTTCGGCAGGTTCTGCACCCCCGCCACCGTCAGCGCCGCATCCCCCGTCGGCAGCAGCGCCCGCGTCAGCACGTCAATCTTCTTGGCAATCGTCGCCGCCGTATCGAGTTGCTCATCGAGTTCATCGAGAAACACGCCGTCCGGGCGAAACTCATCGATGCGCACCCCCCGCGCCGCCGCATCAAGCCCAATCGCATCCTGCGTATACCCATCCGCCGTCCGTAAGCGATTGATATTCCAGCCCCGTGAAAACCCATAGCGGTTAATGGCGCGCTCCACCCCTAACCCCTCTAACAGCGTCGCCACGTTCGCCACATGATCATCCGCCTGCTTCTGGGTGGCGCAATTATGCGAGAGCCCCGCATGCGTATAGTACGTCTCGCTGGCGGTCTGGATCGGCACAAACGTCCGATCGTAGGCCACCTCCACCTCCCGGACACGCGACCATAAGCAGCCATCGCTGATAAAGAGATCGCGCACCGCATCCTTGGGCGCCGCCCCAGTCTCATAGCCTAACGCCTCTCGCCCCTCTTCGACTCTGAGCGTATACGACGGTTGCACCTGATAGACGCGTCCCTTATAGCTAAAATCCCGGTCCCGTGTCTGCCGACTGAGATAGGACGGCACCCCCAACCGCATCAACATGCGCCGCACCGCCAGCAGACCCGGCAGGTGAATACTCGTCAACGCCATGCCCCGATCACTCTGCGCACTGTCGGCATCACAATAGCCACGCACCAAGGCCCGTTGATACTCCAGCGGCAACCGTTCAACCCACCCCGGCGGCTGTTTCCGATTGCGCCCAGCCCGCCACGTCTGGAGCCACCGCGCCAGGGGCGCATGACAAAACGAAATGCTACTACAGGCCGCGCCATCCGGCGCCGGCACTTCATGCCACGGCAACTCCGCATCCTCGAGACAATCAATCAGACGCTCCCGAATCTGCGGATATTTCGTCGCACAGCTAAACGCTATCTGGGCATTCCCGGCGCCTCCCAGGGTCCCATCGCCCCACCACAGCCCAAAGAGCCACCACCATTCCGGATCCTCGAAAAACGGACAGGCCCACGCTTCCTGCTGGCGCGTCTGCCGACTCCATCGCGTCAACGCCGGATACGTCGCGTCCTCGGTGCGGTCAATGGGATACCCAATCCATGTGTTCCAGTCGAGATCTTGCGCCTCAATCCACTGCGGACGCCCATAGTGGATGTCCACCGGCTTGCCGTGCCCACGGTCCCGCCGCGCTATCCGCCTCGCGAGGTACCGATGCTCAGGCGTGACCACTTCCGGCGCAAATGGCAAGCCCGCGATGGTGACTTCGAGACCATCACCGCGTCGCCGTTGCGCCGTGGGATGCCTCTCCACTGCCATCCATGCCCCGCAGGCTGGATCATAGATCGGCGTCCCTTCTTCATGGCAAATGTACAAGACATAGCGCCGCAGCCCAAAATACCCCACACACGCCGACCCGAGTTCCAGCGACGTCGACTTGCCCCCGGCCCGGCTCCAGATGGCGATGAACGTGCGCGCCGCCATCCCCGGTCTGAGCGCCCAGAGCCAGCGCCAGAACGCCTCGTGATGCGCCGCCAACGGCACAAACTCCCCGCGCGGATTCTGAAAGTACGTGGGAAAGGTGCTGAGCAACCAGCGCATGGGATCGTCCGGGAGCGCCCGAAACACCTCCGTGCGCCGCGACACCGCCGGTCCCTCGCCCAGCGCCGCCCCTAAGATGCGCGCCGCATGCGCCAGCCCCTGCGCCATCGGCGAGCCCTGCGTCCGCGTCCTGGGCTGGAGAATCGCGTCCATCGCTAGCGCTCCTCTAACGTCACCAGCCGCGTAAACTCGGCCTGGATGTCCCTGAGAATCTTCCGCCCCGCCCCCACCTCGGCATACTTCTGCACCGCCCGCACCACCGCGTCCGTCAGCGCCCCCACCATCAGCATGTGCTGCTGCACCGTCAGCATCTGCTGCATGCTCTGCAACGTCTTCACCTGCGTCTGCACCTGCCGCGTGCGCGTCACCAGCACCGCCTGCACCTCGTCCCACACCCCCACCGTCGCCGCCCCGCGCTGCACCAGGCCCCGCATCGCCGCAAAGTGCGTCTGCATGCCGTCCATGTCCCCCTGCGCTAACGCCGCCTCAAACGCATCCATCTCCCCCCGCAAGGCCCGCCAGCACGCCCCCGATTCCCCCGTCTCCGCCTGCTCCAGCAACGCCGCTAAGCGCCCTTCCGTCAGCGCAATGTCATCGTCTAACGACAACAGCCGCGGATTCGCCCGCGCCTCTTCATAGCGGACGGCTAATTGCGCCGGCAAACTCTTGGAATACCGCCCCGTCCGATAGTGCGGATTCGCCGGCCCCTGTAAGGATTTGCCCCCATGCATGCGGCAGGTCCGCATGCCTTTGACGACGACATTCGTACACACAGAGCCATCACGTTTATGGGCAGTACAGTACTGCGTGTTATTCGGCAGTGGCATGGACGTTTACCTCTTGTATGGACCGCTACCCCACTTGCACCGGCCTCACCCCCGTCGCGTCCCTAAACCGTTGTAATGTCAGGGCGATCGCGCATGGATCCCGGTCACTCCCCACACACGTGCGCCCCAATTCCTCACACGCCAACAGGGTCGTTCCCGCCCCCAGAAACGGCTCCCACACCACCTGCCCCGGTGCACTATGCGCCCTGAGCACCTGCCGCGGTACCCACTGCGGAAACCCCGCCCCCCAGTGCGCCCACGGCCCCGCCCCATCACTATCGACTTCCCCCACCGAACTCCACACACTATGGGCGCTGACGTCCCAGGTGTACACCTGCTCCCCCTCCCCCCCAGGCAACCGCCACGTCCACACCTGCTCCCACTCCCCCTGATGCGCCAAGCTCGTGTGATACGTCCACAGCGGCTGCCGCAGCCGCGCATACGGCTTCACCCACACCCGGCACGCATAGAGGTCCCAGCCTAACTCCTCGTGCCACGCCCGCCAATACTCCCGCCCCATCGGATACACACACGCCCGCGCACTCCCCGTCCACGGCCCCGCCGTCTCCCGTGCCCACGGATCCCCAAAGTTCACCACCACAAATCCCCCCGGCTGCACCACCGCCGCGCACCGCCGCCCTAACCCCTCAATCAACCCCCGCTGCGTCCCGACCGTCTCCCCCGCCTCATACCCCTTCCCCACACTGTACGGCGGACTCGTCACCACCAGGGCCACCCGCCTCTCCCCACACACCCGCTGCACCACCCCCGCGTCCAGGCTGTCCCCACAGATGACGCGGTGCTCCCCACACGCCCACAACTGGCCTGGCGCCACCCCCCACTCCCCCCGGACCGCGTCCGCCGCCGCCGCTAACGCCCCTTCCATCTCCTTCACCCCATCCCGCCACGTCCCTTCCCACTCCCCCGCCGCATTCCGCCGCGCCCCCCGCCCCTTCTCTTCCGCCCGAATCTGCTCCGCAAAAAACGCCCGCAGCACCCCCGACACCGGCGCCGGACTCCCCGCCGCTAACGCCCGCCACCGCTCTACGTCCATCCGCGCCAGCGCCGCACTCTGGTCCAACACCCGCAGCACCGTCGCCTCGTGCTCCGCCGGCACCTCGACATAGTCCACCGGCACCGTCCGCTCCCCCTGCGCGATCGCCAGCGTCACCCGCTCTTCCCCATCCAGTAAATGCCCCGTCACGCGGTTGATCATCACCCCCTTTAACCACCCTAACTCCTCTAACGACGCCCCGACCACCTCATGCTGCTCCCGCGGATGCGCCTTCGGATTCTGCGGATGTAACACGATCGTCCGCGGATCCACTTCCCCATGCCCGACAATACTCACCTTCCACCGCCGCTCACTCATCGCCCACCTCTCCCCCAACATCCCGCACACACCGCCATCTCGCCCCCCCACGGCGCCCCCTGCCATCCTACCGCCGGCGCATCCAGACACCCCTCACAGATATACCCCGGTAACGGGACCAACTCTTCCACGTGCAACCGCCCCCCCGCCACCATCGCCGCAGACGTCGTATACCGCCTCTCTGACTCTTCCCCCTGCCCCAACTCTTCCAGCACCACCCCGGCTGGCCGCCGCCCCATGTCCACACTCCACCGGTACCGCCTCTGGGCGTCCACCACCTGTCCCCCCTCGGCCCCCTCCCGGTTCCACTCGTCCAGTAACGCCGCCATCCGTCGCGCATATGCGACCCTGTCCTCTCCCACCCCTGCTGCCATCCCGCTCTCTCCTTCTTCGTCACGATGGGCTGCTGCCGCAGGACGTACCGCCCCTGCCCCCTGCGTGCTCCGCCCCACGCTGGCGCGAGCGCCGTCCCTCACCAGCACGACCACCCGCGACCCCTGCTCCCGCCTCTAGTGTCCGCCTCACCCCACCCCCCTGTCAAGCGCCTCGCGCCGGGCTCCCCCGCCCGTCCCACCACCACCGCCCACCCGCACTGGCCTGCGAGCCGCACCGCGCCCGCCACCACTGCCCGCACTCCCACGGGCTCCCCCGCCCGCACGCCCACCCGCATGCGCATAGGACCATGGCGTGACGCTGTGGGGCCGAGGCTGTGGGACACACGGGCGTGCAGGGAGAGGGCGTGTTTAGGGGCGCGTACCTCGGAACAGGTTTCACACGCAGGCTAGGCCGAGATGTCACAATTCTACCAGAACGCCCCCGCCAGACCAGTGCGGCCAGGGGTATCCCACATCGGACGTACTAGCTGCGAGATAGCAGCGAGAGAGAAGATAGCAGCTAGATAGAAGATAGCTAGTAGCTAGCTGCTAGTTTACCAGCGGTATACCCCGTGTACACTTTTGGCAGGGTATGCCTGGTACGCACTGCGGCAAGCTCCGGTGTGGTACGCGGCACAGTGGAGCTCCGGTGTGGCAGTGTGGTAGAGGCAAGCTCCGGTGTAGTTCCGGTGTGGTACGCGGCACAGTGGAGCTCCGGTGTGGCAGTGTGGTGCAGGTGTAGGCTCCGGTAGAGGCATCGGTGTAGAGGCATCGGTGTAGGACTGGGATGGTACGCGGGACCGATGTGGCAGTGTGGCAGTGTGGTGCATGCGAGCAGTGCAGCGTACCTATAGAAGAAGATATCTATATTGCATAGGTCGTACCAGAGATGGCATGCGAGGAAAAAAAGTGTGGAATTTTCAGGGAACACCTTAGCCCACACCTCCCCCATACCACAGTCAGTACGCTACCAGTCAGTCCCATATCCCCCGCTAGCGCGCTAGCGTATCCCTTACCAGTACTGGCGCATCGTGCTCCTGCTGGTACATAGTGGAATATCCTAAGTGCACAGGAGAGCGTAGTGTATGGAAGTGGAAGAAGGTAGCGGCACATGGTACGCAGGAGTACCGCGAAAAATCTTTCCTCTCACCTGCACTTCTCTTCACTTTTCGTTAGGCGATAGCTTTACACTTTCTCTTGCAATGGCTATACTTCAGTATATAGTTTTTTTCGTGCCCGCGGGCATAGTGCTCTGCGGCATACCACACTGAAAGGGAATGGAACATGGCAACAGTAGCGACACATCAAGCGGTATCTGGTAGCACGGTCTATGCTGGTTACATTGCGGCAAGTCTGGCGCAAAGGAAGGAGACTCTGGATATGGTATGGCATGATGGTAGCGCGGTAGAGGTAGCGGTAGAGGTAGACCGAAACGAGGGTTTGATGCAACATGCCGTTAGAGATGCGGCACAGCTAGGCGGATTTCATCATCTGCGGTTCAGCACAGGCACAGACCATGCATACGCGGTATATGGCGTACACAATGGCAGTGTAGCGGAGACGGTACTTGGCAGTGCAGACGACAAGGTAGGGGCGTATCGGCAAGCGCTAGCACGGTGTAGCGCAGAGCAAGACACGCGGCACAGTGCGGACGTGCAAGCGATTATCGCAGAGCAAGCGGCACAAGATGAGAGCGCATCGTACTTAGCGGAGTTGTTAGACGAGAGTGTAGAGATAACATGCAGCAAACATGGGTCGATAGGTTTGCATTGTGTGATCTGTGCAGAAGAGATAGGCGGAAGTACTGGAAGTGATAGCGCGGCATACTTAGCGGAGTTGGTAGCAGACGATAGCGCTAGCGCGGCAAGCGATCATGAGGAGATGCTCGCACGGGGGAATATCGATAATGCGGCACTGCTGGATAATGGTATGGACAGTGCAACCAGCGATAAGGCTATGCTGGACTGTGTAGAGGCAACCGAGCATGTTTTGCTGTATACGACAAATCCGCTCGGTGATCTGCCGGCAACCATGATCCTAGACTCTCATATCGGCATGTACAACGGGAAGGTTGTGCGCATGGTGTCGTGTCCGAAGGAGAAGGAAACGGTACAGCGGGATCAATACAGGGATGGTACGCGGTTTTTGTCCGTTGGTGCGAATGGATGGCACGCGCTGTCTGGGAGCAGTGTGGCTCCTATGGCTCCTAGTGTGGCTCCTATGGCGTCTGTAGTGGCTCCTAGTGTGTCGTATGCCGATGTAGCGAGCGGCGCAGAGTATCAGGATAGCGTTATCGACTATAGCGCGCTCGTCCCGGATGCCGATGTACGGTCTATCGCTTGCGCGGATGCGACAGTGTTAGATACAGCGTCTACTGAGGCAGACAAAGCAGTGCAAGAAGCGGAAACGGCATTGCAGCTTGCACAAGACACGCTGTTTGCGGCACAAGAAGCGGCGCAAGCTGCAGATGAGGAGGATTTAGACGTACAAATCAAGGTCTTACAGGCAAAAAAACGTGTCAAAGCGTGTCAAGAAGCGGTATCGGCGGCCCAGGCGGCACAGAGCAAGGCGCGTGCTGTGGTTGTGATCGATAGTGAGATGAGACTCCGGCTCAATACGCTGTATGCGATCATCGGCAATACGGCGCTATCCCAAGCAGAGCGGGATCAAAGACTGGCGCGTGCGTTCAATACTGGCTTGCTCTATGTCAAGGTTGCGAGCAAGGCAAAGAAGGATACTGGGGTTGTGCGCAAGGTTGCCGCTACACCGTCAAGCAATGGCATGGTAGAGGTACATCGGCATGGCAGTAGTGCTACGGCTGTCACATCCGCACGCGGCAAAGAGTTATCGGAGCATGAGGTACGGGAGGTAGAGGCATTGCTGGTCAAAGGCATGGGGAACACGGCAATTGCCAAACGTCTCGGCTTGTGTGAAGGCGATCATGTGCGCGCAGCAAAATTGGTGTTCCATGCGCGCGCGCGGTACGAAAAACGCATGCAAGCGTAGTACCGTAGTATCAGAGATGGTCTGAGACTCCGCAGTGTGTAGGTTGCACTGCGGAGTTTCTTTTTTTGGCGCTAGGATGGTCTATAAGGCATGCGCACATCGGCATAGGGGATAATCGGCATGACAAGGCATCGGATCACAAGCGCAGTGTGGAGCATTGACAGTGCAGACTGTGAGTCTAGCATAGGCAAAGGGATCTATTGGACGTCGGCAAAAAGCTTAGGATGGCCCAAAGGTATCTATCCTGCATACGTCACGCTGGTAACAGGGAAGTCCAGCGTAACCTTAGAGCGAACGGCATGGACATACAGGAATGAGCAATTCGACATAGACTGCACGTATAGCACGGCAGATGGCGCATGTACGTTGCGGCTACGGGGATAGGGACACCATACCAGCGTCTTTCATCGGCATAACAGCATAGGCGAACAGCGAAGCGGCACTAGCGAGCAATCCTAGTGCCGTTTGTCTTTGCAGGCATGGCACAGTAGCACAACGTTCTTGCATGGCTCCTAGTGGCTCCTAGTGGCAAGCGATCTTCTTTTCATCGGCATAGTGGTAAGCATAGCTCTCTGGTCTTGGTCTCTGGTCTTGGTCTCGGTCTCGGTCTCGGTCTCGGGTCTCGGGTCTCGGTCTCGGGTCTTGGTCTTGGTCTTGGTCTCGGTCTCATGTTCTTAGACACAAGTCTTCTACCCGCACCCGCGCTAGTCCCGAGCGGGGCAGCGCAGGCTGGGGCAGTCTGGCTGTCCTAGTCCCAGGCGGGGTACCCCAGGGTGGAGCGTCCAGGGTGGGGTATCCAGATCCGACCTACCCCAGGGTGGAGCGTCCAGAGTGGGGTAGGCAGAACCGGGGCAGGCAGAATCGGGGCAGGGTGCGGGATCGTGCTCCAGGGCGAGCGGGTCCGCGTGTCGCAGAGGCACGGTGGGCGTCCCAGGTCCGGGATCGCACGCAGGGAGCAGTTCCAGGCGTAGACGTGCCCCACGGGCGCAGCGGGTGCCCAAGCGGAGAGGCGCGGGCAGGCGGGAGAGGCGGACGGGTGCGGGGCGGTGTGGGCGCAGCGCGGCGCAGGGACAGGCCCACCTGGACGCGCGAGCCCGCTGCAGTCCCTCACTGGCAGGGGGGCGCCCGCGGCGAAGCAGGGTGGATGCGCACGCGGGCGCATGCGGCGTCTTGACGGGCGCGGGAGCGTGGTGAGCAGGGTGGGTCCAGGCGCAGGGGTGGCAGCAGGTCCCGGCGTGGTGGGCGAGCGCAGCGGGGGGGGGCTCGTCGGGCAAAAACCGGTTGGGGGTCGTCCGGGACAGAGCCCAGCGCTGCCGCCTAGCCGGGCACGGTCGCCGCCGCCCCCGCCTGGTCGCCCACCGGGGTCGGGTCGTCGGTGAGCCCGAAGAGGAAGTCGAGGGAGACGCCCAGGACGGCGGCCAGGGTGGGGAGGTATTCGGAGCGCAGGCCGCGCCCGCTTTCGAGGTAGGCGAGGGTGGTATTGGACAGGCCGCAGGCCGCCGTGACGGCTTCGGGGCGCAGGGCGAGGGCGCGGCGGCGGGCTTTGACGCGGGCGCCCAGGGTGGCGTTGGTGGGGACAGCGGGGCGCTTCAGTTTAATCATGGCTGAACCCTTCTCTTAGAGCTTTGTATCCTAGAATGGCCTAGGCGCAAGCAGCGCCTATAGAACAAAGTATCCTAGTAATAACTAGGGCATATAGAGAAGTATAACACGTTTTCAGCAAAAGCAACAATATTTCTCTCTATTTTTCTCTTTACGCATTATCTTTTCGCATAATTTTATGCTATACTTCCTTATGTAGTACATGACGCGCGGGGGGCGCCGGGCACGAACAGCCGCCGACAGGTGGCCGCCCTGCTGGGCACGGCCCCAGTCTCCCGCCGTCTCGCCTGCCGCCACCATGCGCGGGGCGGGCTGGTCTTTCACAACAGCAGAGCCGCGACGCACGACCCGGAGTCATCTCCTACCCGGCGGGCAGGGGAGATACGACAGTGACAGGGGCGCGTGGGGGTTGACTCCCCGCGTGAGGCGTCTGCGGCACCATCAAGGTGGTATCCGGTGAAACGGGCTACAGTGGACATGAGCGTCTGCCTGGGGCCTTGTCGACGCACCCGGAGCGCCAGCGATGGGCAAGACCGGCGGTCAGTGACGCCGGAGCGGGTGGGGACAGCTCCCACCCCCTGCTGGGCCAGCGACCCAGCGGGCGACCTGCAGGACCAGGGGAACCGGACGTGTCCCGGACGGCCCCTGCTACCGACCCTCAAGCCACCCCGTCTCTCGGGGCGTGCGGTGCTCAGGTGAGGCCTGGGCACAAGTGTGTGGCCACTGCGCCAGCATGGTGCTGGCAGGGCGACACCGAGAGACAAGCACCGAAAGGACCCTGGATGGCCCATTCCTACCGACAGACCCCTATTGCGGGCAATACCACGGCCCGCAGCGAAAAGCGTGATAAGCGCCGTTGGAGCAAGCAGACCCGCCTGGCCGTGCGCCTGTGCGTGCGCCAGGGCCGCGACTGCGACGACCTGCCCGTGCTCGAGGTGTGGGCCGGCGCCAAAGACGGCAAGCGGCCCTTCGATCCCACGCAATACCCGCGACTGATGCGGAAATAAGGAGCCCACATGCGACCGACCACCCACGACCTCGCCGCGACCGCCGTGGCAACCTTAGCCCAGGACACCCTCGAACACCTCATCTGCCTCCTGGATGAAGCCCCGGAGGATCTGCAAGAAGCCCTGAGCGCGGCGTATACGGGGCGCTATCCCGACGCCGCCCCGTCCCTGTTCGCCGGCGCAACGTTCATGACCGGCAAGTACAACCGCCCGCGCCCGCTGTGGCGCTAAGGAGCAAAGCATGGCTGAGAAGTTTACCAACGGCAGTTTAGTGACATACCGGGTACGCGATTCGTTCCGGCCCCGCACCCCCGCAGAGATTGACGCCATCGCCGCCCGGCATGGCATGCCTTCGACCATGGTCCCGCAGTACGCCGGCGACCGCGCCATGGTGGGCCGCGCTATCACGTCGTACATCGGCAAAGCCAAAAGCGCCGGGTGGCTGCTGTCGTCCCTCACCACGGGCAAAACGAAAGTCGTGTACACCATCGCGGCTGTCGAAAAAGACGAGGCCCGCGAACGCACCGACTTCACCCACGACGCCACCCTGAAATGGGATGCGGAGTGGGACACCGGGCGCATCACCGGCGAGCATGAAGTCGCCCGCACGATCAACACGGCGTACCAAGAACTGCGGGGCATGGTGCTCCAGGGCGACTGGACGGCCCATATCATCGACTACATCAAAGGCCCGTGTCGCGGCCTGCCCTTCCTGGAATCGGGCGGGATGTACTGGATTCCCCCGCAGGGCACGGCGCAGCTCGAAAGCCTGCGGGCGTATCTGGACGAGGTGGGCATCGGGCTGGTGATCGGGGAAATCGAGCCCGAAAGCCGGGGGGATGTGCGGGAAGTCGCCCAGGCCGGCATCGCCGACCAGATTGCCGCCCTGAAGGCCGAAGTCGCGGGCTTTGATGGCTCCCAGTCCGCCACGGTCTACCGCGACCGGCTCGGGCAGTTGCGGGAGTTGCGGGCCAAAGCCATGGCCTACGATGCCGCGATTGGCATCACCCTGGACGACGTGCGGGGCGCCCTGCGCAGTATTGATGCCCAGGTCCGCGACCTCTTGACGGTGCGGGTCGATACCGTCATTCATGCCGATGGCACCCGCGAACGCGGCCAGGCCCCACCCGTGGACGCGCAGGTGCAGCAGCTCCTCGCCCTCGCGGCGCAAGGGGAGTATGCGCTGGCGAGCGCCCTGGCGGACGGCTCCCTCAGTGTGGACGGGGATCTGGACGATGTCGCCCTGCTGGTCGAGGCGGGCGACGAGGCGTTGGACCCGGACCTGGCGGCGCTGCTGGCGGCGCCTGGCCCGGCGTCAGACCTGCCCACGACGTGGTAACAAGAACAACGGTCGGAAGCGTGCGATGCCCGGAGAAAGGCCGGGCGTAGGTGTTGACCACCGAGCCTCCCAGGGTGGGATGCGGGGCGATACCGACTGTGAACGAAAGGAACAGGAGATGAGTCAGCACGAACAAAGCCGGGTGCAGGCACTCTGGCAGGAATTGAAGGATGCGACGGAAGAGACCCTGCGGCGCTTTGCCGCGGGCGACATGATACGGCAGGCCCGCCTCATGCACACGTCGTTTTACAGCATGTCGAAACTCCGGCAGTACGCGCGGTGTCGGGCCTGGAGTCTGCACTACCGCGCCACGGGCCAACTCGCACTGGCCCGCCATGAAGCCGCGTTAGCCGGACACCAGGCCCGCTACTTCTCGCATCGCTAGAGCATCGTTCGTCGGGCGGTCCACGCCACGGAGCGCCCGACACCAATCCAACGACCCCTGAAAGGAGTCTACCCATGTCTGTTGCGTATGACAAGATCCAGGCCGTCCGGGCCGATATGAACCGCCTGTTGCTGGAACGGGAACAGGCCGTCGATAACGCCTTGCTCGCCCTGCTGACCCGACAAAACTACATCCAGGTCGGCTCGCCCGGCATCGCCAAAACCTTTCTGGTTGATTGCCTGCTCGCCCGTATCGAGGGCGCACGGCTCTTTGAATGTACCTGTAATCCGGGCACGACCGACGATGATATCTTGGGGCCGCAAGATATGCTGGCCTACGCTGATCACGGGCTACGGCGCCGCTGTCATGCCCAATCGCTGGTCGAGGGCGATATTGTCTGGTTGGATGAAATTGGTCGGGCCAATATGCTGGTCTACTCCATTCTCGTCCAGGTGCTGGGCGGCAAGCGCCAGATTAAGGAGACGGGCATGCCGGCACCCCTCACGCTGCCCATGATCTCCGCCTTTGCCGCGTCGAACTCCCACCTGATCGGGCAGTGGGAACTGGAAGCCCTCAACAATCGCTTCCTCCTGCGGGAAGAGATTGCCCCCATTGCGGACCGAGCCTCGTTTGTGCGGCTGGCGACCGATCCGCCGCAGGTCCACGATATTCGGGCGACCATGACCCTCGATGATCTGCGGGTGGCCCAGGCCGAAGCGCAGACGGTCACGAATACCGGGGAAGTCCTCGAAGCCGCCCTCGATCTGCGGGAACGGCTGGAGCAGGAGGGCGTGCGCATTACCCCCCGCATGTGGACGTGGGCCTTCCCACTCATCCGGGCACATGCGTGGCTGCACGGTGAAAGCACCATGACGCTGGAAGATCTGGGGATTCTCGCCCACTCCTGGTGGGAAGACCCGAAAGTCCGCAGCGTCGTGCAGCGCACCATCTACGCCGTCAGTAACCCGCTCCAACAGCGCGCCCTGGAAATTGAAGACGACGCCCTGGACCTGCTGCACAAGCTGCCGGGCGTCGATGAGCCCGACTTTCTTACCCAGGCCGAAAGCACCAACGTCCAGTTAGTGGACATGGTGAAAGCCCTGGCCACGGACATCGCCAGCAGCACCGCCCGTGAGACCAGTCGCCAGCGCGCCATGGGCTCCCTCAAGAAAGTCCATGCCGAGCAAAAGAAACTGGCCCAGGTCCTGGCGAAACGCATGGGGCTCGGCGCCATCGACATGCCGGCCCTGATGACGGCGTAACCTGTCGGCAGCGTGCGGCTCTCTCCCATGGGCGGGGGAGAGCGGGTGTGAGCCACCGATCTCGCATGGCGCGAGAGGGGCGTCCACCGACAGACTCTCAGGAAGGAGAACAGACCCATGGCGTATCTCGAACAGCAGCTGACGGGCACGCATATCGAACGGTGTCGCGGCCAGTCCTTTGCGGCGACCCTGCTGGAAAGCTGGCACTTTGACAATGACCCGGACTACAACAACGAAGCGGCGACCTGCTCGGTCGGCTTCATACAGCGGGCGCAGGGTCCCACGCACGCGCCCGTCTATCTCTGTTTTAGTTCCCCCGACGATATGCGCGTCCTGGCCGCCGTGCTCCAAGGGCAGGCTGAGGTGTTAGAGGCACGGCGGCGCAACGTCCTGGTCGATCGGGCGCTCGCCGCCCACGATGCGGAGGCCCTATGAGTTTATGCTTGGACAGTAGTAAATGGAGTCAAACCCTGTGGCGGAGCCACCTTGCGCACAGCCAACCGGCCCGACAATTGGTTGCGACAGGGACAAAGAAACAACCACAGTTTGCCGGGGTGGCTGATGATATCCATAGCTTGCTCTATCTGCGCAGTACGCCCCCCGCACATCCGGGCGCGCCGCAGTGGGCCACCGACCTGCTGGCGCAGGCCCAGGACCTGGCGGAATGGAAACCGCTGCGGGCGCGGTGCCTGCAGTCGGGTTTCCAGGCAGGGCTGGCTACAGAGTACTTACTGCGGGCGCTGGTCGATCTCGCCCCACGCGGCACGCCAGACCAGCAGCACGGGCAGGAATCCTTCCAGGTGCCGGGGCAGGGGCAACCCGGAGAGGGCGGCGGCGACACGCGCCGGACCCTGCGCCAGGCCCTGCGCCAGGCGGGCAAGGCCGTCGATGAGGCGGCAGGGGCGATGGAAGGTATTGGGGAGGCCCTCGGCATCCACGCCGGCACGCAGCCCGGCCAGGGGGAGAATCTGGTCGAACTGGAACAGGTGCGCGGGCTCTGGGAGCTCATGGGCCAGAGCGACATGCTCAAGCTGATCGCCCAGATGGCCGGACGTCTCACCCGGCTCGCGCACAGTACCAAGCGCAGCAAGGGCCAGTCGCATGTGGGCGCCATTACCGGGCTCACCATCGGCGGCGACCTGGCCCGCATCTTGCCCCAGGAACTGGCGGGGCTGCGCGGCGCACGCCTGGCCCGCTTGCAGGTGCTCGGGAAAATCGCCGGACGCAAGGCCCTCCAGTACGACGTGAAAGGCGACGTGCCGGAAGGCCGCGGCCCGATGCTGGTGCTGCTGGACAAGAGCAGTTCCATGCGCACACCGCGCACCCGCCTCTACTGGTCGAAGGCCGTGGCCCTCGCCCTGCTGACGCTCTGTCGTGAACAAGGGCGCACCTGGGGCTGTGTGACGTTTGACTACGGCGTCAGCAAGGAAGTAGTGGTCGAGGGCGGTCGGGTCACCGATCAGGACGCCCTCATGGAGGTGCTGCTGCAAGACGCCACGGGCGGCACGGATTTTACCGCCCCGCTCAGTCGGGCGTTGACGTTGCTCACGGACAGCCCGTGTCTCACGCGGGCGGACATCATCTTCGTCACCGATGGCGAGGGCGATGTGGATGACGCCACCCGCGAGGCCCTCGCCCAGCGCATGGCCGAAGACGGGCTCTCGCTCTACGGGATCGGTATCGGGGGCGATGCCGACCTCACCACCCTCAAACCTGTCGCCACCGCCTGTTATCAGGTGAGTAGCGATCCGCAGCACAGCGACGGGGCCATCGCCCCGATGCTGGCACAGTTGGCATAACCACCGGGGGCGCATGGTCGCCCCCACCTCTCGAAAGGAGACACCGTATGAGTCAGTACCGTATTCCTGTATTGCCGCAGAGTGGCGATCACGACGCCATCGTCGGGTGGGATAATCCGCTCGGCACGTTCTTTGCCCAAGTGTACACGTGTGAGGGGCCGGACGACGGCGTCGCCCTCACGGTCTGGGAAGGCACCGAGCCGGGCCAGATCACCAGCGTCGCGCAACTCGGCTCCCTCCTGCACGGGCAGGCCGAGATTCCCCCCGACATCGAGGCGCAGCTCGCCCGCGACTATGAAGGGCGCACGCCGCCCACGCCGCTGCAACGGGCGGTCTGTGACCTGTTCTAGTCCCAACCTGGGGGCGCCGTGCGCCCCCGCATCGACACCAGGAGACCCGTATGCCGAAGTACTGTGTGGAAATCTACAACGTGTACAAAGAGGAATTTGTCGTAGACGCACCCGATGCCGCCACAGCCACCCAACTGGCCCATGACTATGAGTATGCCAATGGCAAGGGCGACCCGGACGATCTGGTCCCGTTTGCTGGGGTGGTCGAGCATGTCACCGAGCATGAGTACGCCTATGAGGAAGACCCGCAGGTGTTCGCCATCGCCGCCGATGGCACCTACATTCCTGTAGAGGAGGCCCCATGAACCCGTCCATCCATGCCCACCTCCAATTCCCGCGCTACTGTGTCCAGCCCATCGGCGGCTGGCATCCCCCGTTCTATGTCCGGGCCACGAACGCCAAGGCCGCCTGGGCGAAGTGCTGCACGCAGCGCTTCGGCGCCCTGAAACCCAATCGCCGGGACTATACCGTGCGCAAGGAGCCCGTATGACGACCGCCCTGATCCGCTACACCCCCAACATGGACCTGCTCTTCGAGGCCCACTTGCTCTGTGATGTATGCGGCGAACAGCCCTGGACGCAGCATGCCCGCCAGCATCCCCGCGCCGTCATCTGCCACCACTGCGCGTCGGGCGAGCCAGAGCCTGTCCCTGCCCCGCGCATCCATACCGATGCCGAGTATCGGCAGTGGGCCAGAGACGAGTATCAGTGTACGGACATCGAAATTGACGACGATGCCCGCCTCTCCCGCGCCGACGATGGCGTGTGGGTGCAGGCCTGGGTGTGGGTGTATGCCCCGGAACCAGACGAAGGAGACTAAGCCATGAAGACCCCGCGTTTTGTCGAGTGTATGGCCTGTAACGAAAAGTACCCCAAGCCGCAGACCGGGCCATGCCCCTTCTGCGAGGAGCCCGACCCGGAGTGGCAGGACTGGAGCCCGGTGGGCGAAGAGATCGACTCCATCATCGAAATGGGCGATCTCCTCGTCGGGCTCCTCGACTTGCTGGAGGGGTGCGGCCATCTGCAAGACCGCGATGGCCGCCTCTATGGGGCGGTCGCGGATGCCCTGCGCGCCACCAGCCAGATGCCACTCGCCCCTTTTCAGGAGGTGTACCAAGCGTCCCCCTACTAACCCCTGTCGGCAGCGTGCGCCCCTCCCCGCTGGGGAGGGAGGGTGTCAGCCACCGTGGCCGCGTGGTGCGGCCTGGGCGTCACCGACAACCAGGGACAGGAGTCAGGCATGAAACGCTATACCATCGTGCTCAGCCCGCACAGCGACCGGGAGCCCACGACGGACCGGTTCCCCTTGAAGGAACTGGCGGAACAGACCGCCTACGGGCTTGATGACAACGAGCATATTGACGCCATCGCGGCTTTGCAGGTCGGCCAGACGTATGTCGTCAGCCCCTACGACGGGATCGCCGTGATGCGGGTGGAGTAACGCCCCTGTCGGCAGCGTGCGCCCCCTGGGACGAGCCCCAGGGGAGGGTGAATCACCGAGATGCGGGTGTCCCGCATCGGGGCGTCACCGACAGACACAGAAAGGACACAGCTATGGCAACCACCCTCCTCTCCGGGCATGTCTCTCCCGAGACTGCCCATGTCACCGCCGACTACCCCTATGGCTTTCGCCTACGCTGCCAGCGGCGGGCCTGGCTGGAGTGTCACCCGCGGCATGGCTACCGCTTCGTCACGCAGACGAGCAACCCCAAGCGGCCAGGGCTGGTGTGGAACAAGCCCAAGGCGTCCACCTACGCCACGCTGGGCGTCATGTTTCTCGATGACGTGGGGCACGTCCAGTGGGACAGCCTCCAGGCGTATCCGTCGCTCGCCGATGTCGAAGCGTTTGAGCGGTACTATGGCGAGGGGCTTACCCACGCACGCGAACGCACCATCCTCGCCATGCTCCGGCAGCAAGCCGTCCTCAGTCATGAACGGGCCATGTGTCTGCATCGGTTGCGGGCCATGGCTGGGACGCCAGTGACCGGGATGGGGTATCTGATCCGCTGCGGGGGGCAGGCGTATGTGAGCGTGCTCGCGTCCTATACCTTTTGGACAGAGAACATCCAGCGCGCCTTTGTCGTGCCCGATATCGCTACTGCCGAGGCCCTCATCACCGACTTTCCGCACCTCCTGCGGGGTGCCGAAGTCATCGTCCAGTAAAGGAGACACGGATGGATATGACCGTCGCCACAACGATTCTCGAACAGTTGGGCGGGCGGCGCTTTCTCGCCATGACCGGGGCGAAGCACCTGGTCGGGAGTGCCGACAGCCTGAGTTTTGCCCTGCCCGGAAAGGCAGGCTTTGTGAAAGGCGGGATCAACGGGTGCCGTATTACCCTGACGCCGATGGACACTTATACGGTGGACTATCTGCGGGCGACGCGGAGCGGACCCCAGGTCATCGAGTCCTGTGAGGACATCTACGCGGAAGACCTGCAAGCCTGCTTTACCCGCGTGACGGGCCTCACCACGCATCTCTAACCGGACACACCAGCCGGGTGGGTGCTCGTTACATCCACCCGGCCTTCCCCCGTGCCCTCATGTTGCGCATTTACTCACGGAGGTAGCAGCACTATGCCACCAATTCCCCTGAAGGTCCAGGCCCAAGCGGCCCTGGACGCCGTCACGACCCTGTACGACCTGGAGGCCCGCCGTGCGGCCCCCACGCCGGTCGAGCGTCAGACCCTTGCCGCCTTTCCCGGCTTTGGGGTGCTGGCGCTTGACCTGTTCCCCCATGCCCTCACCGGTCAGTACAAAGACGCCGGGTGGGAAGCCCTGGGGACGCAGCTCCAGACCACGCTGACGCCCGAGGACTATGCGAGTGCGGCCCGCAGCACCTACACGGCCTTCTACACGCCCCGCCTCCTCATGCGTGCCCTCTTCCTGGGCCTCAAGCACTGCGGTGTGCCCGACGACGCCACGGTCCTCGAACCGGGCTGCGGCATAGGTCGCTTCTGCGGAGTTGCGCCCGCCACCATGTCCTTCATCGGTATCGAACAGGACAACCTTTCCGGGCGTATCTGCCGCCAGCTCTATCCACGCCATGATATTCGGGTGGAACCCATCCAGCAGAGTCACCTCGACGCCGAGAGTGTCGATGCCGTGGTGGGCAATGTCCCCTTTTCGCAGGAAAAGACGGCCTACTGGGGCCGCAAGCTCTCCCTGCATGAGCTATGCATCGCCAAGAGTATCGATGCGCTCAGGCCGGGGGGCGTGCTGGCCCTCGTCGTCACCCATTACCTGCTGGATCGCCAGCAGGACCATTTTCGCCGGGCGCTCGATGAGCGCGCCGCCTTCCTAGGCGCCATCCGCTTGCCCAGTGACGCCTTTGTCGTCGAGGGCACACGGGTCGTGGCCGATCTGATCTTCTTCCTGAAGCGCGAAGCCCCGCTCACCGCGCCCCACGGCGACAAGCCCTGGCTGGGTACGTATCAGACCCGCCTGCTCGGCGAGACCGAGGACGCGACGCCTCTCACCCTCAATCGCTACTTTGACGGACATGACGCGGCCATGATCCTGGGCACGGTCAGCCGCCAGGAGCGCCTCTATGGCAGCACGGACGGCTACAGTGTCACCAGTACGGGGGTGCTCGCCGAGCAGCTCGCCAAAGCCCTGACGCGCCTCCCCAAGGGCGTCTACGCCGTCCAGCCTGGGGGGCGCACGCCGCGCCCCCTCCCCCCCCTGCCGACCACCACCCTGGCCGAAGGCTCGCTCCTGGTGGAGGGCGACCGTATCTGCCAGGTGCAGGAGGGCCAGGTGAGCCCGGTGCTCCGCGCCGGTGCCCCCATCCGCCTCACGGGCACGCTCGGGACACGCGTCGCCCACTTGATCCGCCTGCGCGATCAGCGCGCCCAGGCCGTGCAGCTCCAGCGCGCCGGCGCCCCGCAAGCCCAGCGCCAGGCGGCCCGCCGCACGCTGCAACAGACCTATCTCGCCTTTGTCGCCGCCTACGGCCCGATCAATACCGTCAGCGTCTCGACGCGGGCTGATGGCACGACGGTACGCCGTCTGCCCAACCTGCTCGGCTTTCAGGACGATCCCGATGTGACCCTCGTCATGGCGCTGGAAGACTACAACGAGAGCACGGGCGAGGCGCGCGCTGAGGCCATTCTCACGCAGGATGTGGTCGGCAGCGAGGAGCCCATTACCGCCGTGGACAGTGCCGCCGAGGGGCTCCTGGTCGTCCTCAATCAGACCGGGCAGGTGGACGTCAGCGCCATCGCCGATCTCTATGGCCAGCCCGTCGAGGTGGTCGTCGACGAACTGGGCGACCTGCTCTACCACGATCCCGCCAGCCAGACGTGGGAAACCGCCGATGTCTACCTCAGTGGGCACGTCAAGCGCAAGCTGGAGCAAGCGCGGGTGTTCGCACACCAGGACCCGGCCTATCAGCGCAACGTGGACGCCCTGGAGGCCGTGCAGCCGCCCGATCTGCTGCCGTCCGAGATTGACGCCAATCTCGGCGCCCCCTGGATACCCGTCGATCTCATCACCGACTTTGCCTGCGCGACCTTTCAGCCCCAGTATCGCTCCATGCTGCGCGTCACGCACCAGCGCGCCCTCGCCACCTGGGGCGTGGAAGCCCCGCAAAGCGTCCACGCCAGCGACCAGGCGCGGGTCACCTACGGCTCGCAGCGGGTCTCCGGCATCACCCTGCTGCAGCAGGCCCTCAACCTGCAAGCGCCCGTCGTGCACGATACCATCACCTGGCCCGATGGCACCGAGCATCAGGTGATCAATCAGGCAGAAACCCTGGTGGCGCAGGAGAAACAGGCCGCCCTCAAGGCGCACTTTAAGCAGTGGCTGTGGGCAGACGGCACCCGCAGTGAGCGCTGCGTGGGGCTCTATAATGCCCTGCGGAACACGCACCGGGCCAGAGAGGTGAACGGCGACCATCTCACCTTTCCGGGCATGACCCCGCTCATTACCCTCACCACGGATCAGAAGGCCGGCGTCTGGCAGATGCTCACGATGGGCAATACCTACCTGGGGCATGCCGTCGGCGGCGGCAAGACCTATACCTACCTGGCCGGATGTATGAAGATGAAACAGGCGGGGCTCATTCGCAAGCCCCTGTTTGTCGTCAAAAACAGCACGCTCGAACAAGTCGGGCGCATGGCCGTGAAGCTGTATCCCACGGCCCGCTATCTCATTGCCGGGGCCGAGGACTTTACCAAAGAGCGCCGCAAGCTCATGGCGGCCAAGATGAGCAGTGGGCTGTGGGATGGCATCATCACCACGCACACCGCCTTTGGGCATCTGGCACTGTCGGTTGGCGTGCAGCGCCAGGCCCTGGACACCCTCATCGCGGAGTTTACCGCCCTGCTCGTCGACCATGAGCGCGAGCATGGGCGCGACCAGCATAACATCAGGAAGGCCTTAGAGCGGCAGAAGAGTGTGTATCAGGCCCGCCTGCACGACTTGCTCCACGCCATCCCGAAAGATGACGGGCTGGTGTTCGATGAGCTGGGCATTGATTACCTCGTCGTCGATGAAGCGCACTTTGCGAAGAACTTGGAGACCCCCACGAAAATGAAGTACGTGGCGGGGGTCACCAGTGAGGGCTCGGGGCGCGCCTTCGACCTCTACCTGAAAACCCAATACCTCCACGCCCAGCGTCCCGGCCACGGCTGTACCTTCGCCAGTGCGACCCCCGTGACCAACACCATGGGCGAACTCTACTCCATCCAGAAGATGCTCACCCCCGACGCCTTGGAGGAGAGCGGGATTGGGCACTTCGATGCCTGGGCGGCGACGTTTGGCGAAGTCGTGACGAAAATGGAGTTCGGCCCCGATGGCCAGACGCTCCGTCCGCGCTCGCGCTTCGCCAACTTTACCAACCTGCCCGACTTGCAGCAGATGCTCGGGCAATTCCTGGCGTATAAGACCGCCGAGCAGCTGCACCTGCCTGTCCCACCGCTCGCCGGCGGGGCGGCGCAGCCCGTCCTGTGTCCGATGTCGCCCACGCAGCGCCGGATGCAAGAAGACCTCGTCGCGCGCTACGAGCGCGTGCGGAGCGGCCAGGCGGGGCGCCACAGTGGCGAACCCGTCACCATCCTCGGCGACGGCAAGAAGATGGCGGTCGATGCTCGCCTGTTGGAGCCCACGGCGGACGACTGGCCCGAGTCCAAGCTCCATGCCCTGTGTGACCGGGTGGTGCAGCACTGGGACGATGGCGAGGCCGACCGGGCGACGCAGCTCATCTTCTGCGACATCGGCGTGAAACCGACCGCCTGGGGCTTTTGTTTCTACGATCAGGTGATCGAGGGGCTCGTCGCACGGGGGAAACCCCGCCACCAGATTGCCCGCATCGATCAGGCGAAAACCGATCAGGCCCGCCTGCGTCTCTGTACGCAGGTGCAGCACGGCGAAGTCCGCGTGCTCCTGGGCTCGACGGAGAAGTTGGGCACCGGTGTCAACGTGCAGGAACGGCTGGTGGCCATCCATCACGTCGATGTCCCATATCGGCCCAGTGATATCGAACAGCGCCATGGCCGCATGCTGCGCCAGGGCAATCTGCACCGCGACTGGGGGAAGCCCGTGTATATCTATGTCTACGGCACCGAAGGGTCCGTGGAAGCCGTGGTGTGGCAGGCGCTCGAGGGCAAGGCCCATTTCCTGCACCAGTTTCTCTCCGGCGCCGTCACCGCCCGCACGGCGGCAGATGTGGGCGAAGAGGAACTGACCTATGCCCAACTCAAAGCGCTCGTGTCCGGCCATCCCGCTATGCGCGTCCTGGCCGAGACGAGCGCCGAGGTGCGCCGGGTAACGATCCTCGCCAACCATCATAAGGATCAGGTGTTTCAGGCCCGGCGGCGGCTGAAAAGCCTGCCGGACGACGTGGCCCGCCAGACGCGCTACCTGCACCAGCTCCAGGCCGACCTGGCCGCGCTGGCACGCTGGCAGCACGCCGGGGTGCTCACGCTCGACGGCCAGTACGCCCCGAGCGCCGTCTTTCCCCTCACCCCCGCCGAGGCCCGGCGCCTGCTCGATCCCTACGTCGAGCCGTACCTGGGCCTCAAAGTGAGTACGACCGTGGCCCTCGGCACGTACAAGGGCCTGCGCTTCGGGCTCGCCGTGAGTGGCCTGTTCGGCGCGGAAGTCTGGCTCGAAGGCCAGGCCACCCGCCGCGTGGCCTTAGGACGGCGCACGCATCCCGGCGCCGGCGTCCTGTCCGCCCTGCGCGACCTCGAAGCGGATGTCCCGGTACGGGTGGCGCAGGCCCAGCACCTCCTGGCCCAGGTCGAGCAAGAAGGGCGTAACGCCGAGGCGCAGACCGCCCTGCCCTTTACGCTCAAAGCCTACCTCAAAGACCTCACCTGGCTGCGCGATGCCCTCGAAGACACCATGGCCGAGGGCGGCGACGTGGGCCAGCAGCCCGAACTCGTGCAGCAGATTGCCGACCTGCGGGCCACGCAGCAGCACCACGCCGAGAGTGCCTTGCGGGAGACGACGGCCCGCGTGTCGGTGGCGGAGGCGATTGTCACCACGATTACCCGCCAGCAGCAAGCCCAGGAGGACCTGGCGGCGGCGGATTAAGTCCCTAGGGCCCGGCACATGCCGGGCCTGTCACACGCAATGTCACACGAAAAGGAGTGTTGCTATGGAATGGTTGCTGTTTGCTATTGCGGGCGCCATCGTCGCGCCGACTATCGCCACTGCCAAGGGCCGCAGCGCCGGTGGCTGGGCCGTGGCCGGCTTTGTCTTTGGCCTGTTCGCCGTGCTGGTCGTGGCGGTACTCCCCTCGCGGGAGACCCTCGACCAGCGGGCCGCTCGCCGGATGGGCGCTGCCGTCGGGGCCTTTCGCATCTGCCCCCTGTGCGCCGAGCCCATCCGGGTGGAAGCAAAGAAGTGCCGGTTTTGTCAAAGTGAGATTTAAGTTTCAAGTTTTAAGTGTTAAGGGGGGAACGTTCGGAGGCGGGGGCGACCCTGCACCGTCCTCTGAACTTAACCCTTAACCCTTGACACTTAAAACTGCCTGTCGGATAGCGTGCGCCGCGCAGTCCGCGAAGGGCTGGGCGAGGGTGGAACCACCGAGGCTGGATGCACCAGCCGGGGCGAAACCGACAACGCAAGAAGGAGACGACCTATGCAGACCCCAGAGACGACCGAGTGGACCGCCGTGCCCATGACCGCTGAGGACCTCGCCGAGATGAGGGCGCTGAAGGCGGAAGACCTTGCCGATGAGGCCCGCTGGCAGGCCGACCGTGAGGCGGAGTGGCAGGCGGAGGCCGATGAAGCCCGCTGGGCGGCGGAGCATCCGGCCCGCTAGCGACACCAGGAGTGCCTACCCACCACCCCCCGATGGGTAGGCATCACCCCCTGATGCCACATGCACAGGTGTGCAGCTACCACACGCCGCAGTACTGCCTCATCATTGTGCTTGACAGCCTGTTAAAAAAACACTACACTCCTGAAGAAAGGAGGGAGCGTATGAGTGCAGTATTGGGACACCGGATTCGAGCGTCGCGGGAGAAGGCAGGGCTGACACAAGGGGCCTTAGCGCGGGCCGTGGGGACGCCTCGGGTCAATATCGTGTACATCGAAACGGGGCGTACGGTAAGTCCGCGCGTGGTCCTGGCCGTGCGCATTGCTGATGTGTTAGGCGTGAGTCTCGATTACCTGACCGGGCGGACGGACCATAAGCGGGTCTGCTCGGCCTGACGAAAACCACGAAAGGACCGCATGAGCATTGACGAATACACCTATACCCTGACGGACGGCTGGATTCGGGCGCCCCAGCCCGGTCAGATCCCGGCCTATATCGCCGACGACGAGGATCTGGGGGAGTGGCTCTTTGACCTGGGCTACAAGCAGCTCGCGCACAGTGGCGTGGGCCGCTGCTACGTGGGGCACTTTACCGTGTGGGGGCGGCAGGAGCCCGACGTCTACTGGCCGCGCTATGCGCTCACCATCGACCAGCTTGATGTGGACAGCGTTGTCTGGATCGACACGCTGCCGGATTTGTGGGATTTTATCGCGAAGTACGGCCAGATTGGGTTCGCGATGAGTCAGATGTTGCCAGGCGAAGCGGCGGACGGACCACCCTGCCCCGATTGTGGGGAGCCGCTGCGGCCCGCGGTGGATAACGACGAGCTTGATGCGTAGGAGGAACGATGACGGAATCACGTGGGAATATTCCGCCCGGCTGGTGGGAGCAGACGCCCACCCAGGAGGAACAACGATTCCTCGACCAAGTGCGGGCGGCAGCACGGGACAGGCCTCGGCCTGAGGGGTGGGGGTTCGAACTGCGCCGGACTTCCGACGACACGCCCGAGGAGCGCTACCGGCATCATCCGGTGTTTCATCAGGTGGTGGATACCCTGGTCGCACTGCTGGAAGGGCGACACCTGACGCCCACGCACGCGCAGGAAGCCGTCACCCTGGCGCAGCAGATGGTCCACCAGCGGCAGACACGCGGGGCCTGGCGCGGCGAGCAGCGCAGACCGTAACCAGAAACACGAAGGCCCGACTGCGCTGGGGAGCGATTCAGTCGGGCCGACGTCACTATGGAAATGGAAAGGCAAGAAAGTATGCCCGAAAACCCTGCAGAATGCAATGGGGTCGTGCGGGCCGAGGAGACGCCACCCTGCGATGAAGGGACTGAGGCTGCCTCGCTCACGCCGATCCTTGGGGTCTCGAACATCTCGCAGGTGTTCGAGCTCTTTGCTGCCCTGGACGCAGCCTTACTCCATCCCGAGACCACCGAACTGGTGCAAGAGTATCTCGACCATGCGCACCAACGATGGAATCCGGTGCTGTCCCTTGACCAGGAAGACTATCCCTATAGCGATGCCTATAATGCGCTGCAACTCGTGCGCCTGCATGGACATGAGATGCGCTACTGCCATCCCTGGAAGACGTGGCTGACGTGGATGGACACCCATTGGCAACCCGATACGACAGACCGCATGATCCTTTGGCAACGTCAGACCATGCAACACCTCTGGTATGCCCAGGCCGGGATGGATGAGGACCAGATCCAGGCCCTGCAACGGCATGTCACCAAAAGTTTCAGTACCGCCCGCCTCAAGGCCGCCGTCGAGCAGGCCCAGAGCTGGGAGGGGATCAGTGTGGGCACCGAGGCTCTCGATATCGATCCCTGGCTGCTCAATTGTGCGAATGGCACGCTGGACCTGCGCACGGGGATACTGCGGGATCACTGCCAGACCGATATGCTCACGAAATGCCTGGAGATTGTCTATGATCCCCTCGCCACCTGCCCCACGTGGGAACACTTCCTCTGGCGGATTATGGGAGGATCGCAAGGCCCGATCGATCCCGATACCATGGGCGCTGGGGAGATGGACAATCGCAACCAGGCGGATCAGCAGGCCCAGACGCTCATCGAATTTCAGCAGCGCTTTGTCGGCTATGCCCTGACGGGCGACACCAGCGAACAGTGCATGTGTGTCCTGCATGGCAGTGGGGCCAATGGCAAGAGCACCTATCTGGAAACGCTGCGGGCGCTCTTTGGTGGCTATGCCCTGACGACGCCCTCTGCCTCGCTGCTCGCGAAGGAACGGCAGGATACCATTCCCAACGATATCGCCCGGCTGCGTGGGGCTCGCCTCGTGACCGCGGTCGAAATTGGTGAGGGCAAGCGGCTGGATGAGGAGCTGCTCAAGCGCCTGACCGGGCAAGACATGGTAACCGCCCGGTTTTTGCATCAGGAGTTTTTCGAGTTCAAGCCGACCTTTAAGCTCATGGTGGCGTGCAATCATTTACCAACCATTCGCGGAGCCGACCATGCGATCTGGCGCAGGCTGCACCGGATTCCGTTTACGGTGACGATCCCCGACCATGAGCAAGACAAAGATCTGCCCGCCAAGCTCCAAGCAGAATTGCCGGGCATCCTGGCCTGGGCGGTCCGCGGATGTCTCGCGTGGCGCCAGACCGGCTTAGGAGTACCGGACGTGGTGCACCAGGCCACCGCCGAGTACCGCAGCGACATGGACAGCCTGGGCCGCTTTCTCGAGGAATGCTGCATCCGGCTGGACGAAGCGCGGGTCAAGGCCGGCGAACTGTATGACGCCTATAAATCCTGGTGTGCCACCACCGGAGAATACGCCATGACCTTAACCGCCATGGGCAAACGCCTCGATGAGCGGGGCTATGCCAAGCACGTCAGTAACTACGTGTGGCGCCTGGGCGTAGCACTCAAAGACACCAGTATCTAAGAGAGTTCATGATAAACCATAGAGAGTTGGTTAGACACTTAGACAGAGTTAGACAGTTTCCACGGTTAATTGCCTTATGCGCGCATGCGAAAGACGCGCACGTCTGTCCTATATATTCGGGTGCACATATGGGAATTGTCCCGCACAACTATCTAAAAGTATCTAACCTATTGATAATGCAAATCTCAAGTGTCTAATAAGCCCCTAGAGTCTCTTAGACACTTTAGACACTTGCCCTCTGACCCGGGGAAGCGAAGGGAGACATGATGATCCAAGGTGGTTTCATTTATGCCATTGGCGTGCAGGGCGAAACAGCGGTGAAAATTGGCAGCACGTCAACGACAGTCGAGGAACGCTTGCAAGCCTTACAGACAGGATATCCCTCGCGCTTAGGTATCCTGGCAAGCGTCTATGTGCCTGCCTATCTGCGCCAGATTGAAAAACGGGTCCATGCGTTACTGGCGGCCCATCGTATTCGTGGAGAATGGTTCGCAGTGCCGATGGATACGGTGCGGCTCACCGCCCTCGTGCGAGAGGCAACGCCGCAGTTTGCGGAGATGCTTGTGGCCGTCCCCACCGAGACGCCTGCTCCCCAAGCGCTGCCGATACCGACTCGTCCGCAGCCCCCTATGCCGTGCTTCCTGGTCTTAGGAGCACCCATAGGGATATGGATGCAGAAGCACTATGCCCTCGACTTCTTGCTGCGGCAGCGCCTCGTCCGCGTTGACCCGAAAGACAAGATCGCTCTCGTCGATCCACCATCAGTCTATGCCAACGTCTTGCCCTCGACCATGGTCCATAGTTTCCGTAGCTATGTGATTGACGAGGGCCAGGATGTTGCGCAGGCACCGAGCGGATACCCGCATTATCAGTGGCGCTACGGCTGGATGACCCATTGTGGCACCGTGACCTTGCGGGTCACAGCTCGTACGCACGAGGTGATGACCATGGGCACCAGGTGTACGCTGACAGCTCATGTTCCTCCAGGATATACGCAATGCGCATATTGTTTGCGGCAGCGGCGCAATGACAATTTCGCCAAAGGCCCCCACACCCGCTGAAAGGAGCCCCGTATGTCTGCCATCATCGTCCATCGCTCTACCAACGTCGTGCGCTGCGGGGCTGATTATCCCGCTGGCGCCTGTGCGTCTTGGGGCCACCACGTCGAGGTCCTTGGCCCCCAAGGCCTGCTGCTCGCCCTCTGTCCCAAGCATGCGCGGCGGCTCGCCCGCGACATACAACTGCTGCTGCGGGAGATGGCCCGCGACGGCATGCAGGTCCCAACCGACGACGCCCACACGCGCTGAAAGGAGACCCCGTATGTTCTGGAAACGCCTCGTGATCGCCCTCGCCCTCACCCTCACCCTCGGCCTGGGACCGGTCCTGGCCCAGGAGTTTTGGGGCTGTCGGCCCGGGTGTTGGCAGGAAGTCTACGTCATCAATGGGCAGCAGGTGCTCTGTAAGGTGTGTTGCGCCTTTGGCCGGCTTACCCGCGACTGTCACCCTGCGTAAGAAGGAGATCCTGATGCTGCGCGAAGGCGATATTCTCGACGTCCGCACGGCCCACTACGGCCCCGATCCCTGCTACCCCGAGGGCCTGCGCGTGACCCGCGTCCTGGGGCCGTGTACGTGTTCTGCGTATACTGACCGGCTGAACTACATGGGGCAGGAGCACCCGCCACCACCAGGCCCGGTGCATTACCACCTCGTGGGCTATCCGGTGGGCACCACGCCCTCGCGCCATGGCCACGGCAACGCCACATATCATACGGTGTCGCAGCGGGAAGGTGGCCGGTGGTTCTATACGTGGGCAGTCTGGGATGAAGCGACACGGCAGGAGTACGTGCCGCGCAGTTACCAGGTCAATACCCAACTGGCCCTGCTCTAGGTCCATCCTGGGTTCATCCTAGGTTCAATCTACGGACGGAGGTCACGAGGGGCCGCTCCGCGCTGAAGGCGAGCGGCCTGGTCCCACGGCGAGCGAGGGGCCGCAAAGCGGTTGCCGTCACTCTCTGGCAACACTGGCCGCGAGCTGTGGCGTGGCCGCCTCGTCGAGCCCTAAGAGGTAGTCGGCGCTCACATCGAGCGTCTGCGCCAGCCGGGCAATATAGTAACCGCTCAGCGTCGCCACTGGGCTCCGCTCAGCCCGCGAAATCGTATTGAGATTGAGCCCCACCTGCTTGGCAAGGGCCGTCTGCGTGAGCTTGCGGGTCCGCCGTGCGAGCAGCAAGCGCTGTCCACAATGGATCATAGTCCCCCCTTTCTCTCGCAAGTATAGCCAATCAAGGAATTTTCTGCAATATGCGAGTATTTTACACTAAATAGTGTATTTTTATATTGAAAAGTATACAAGAGAGGCTTATAATAGTAGGCATATAGCGACTGCACACGCAGGTGGCGCCGCCAACCCTTGGACGGTGCGGGCTGACAAGGGGACTTGCCAGACACGCAGAGCCGAGGCGGGACAGCTCAAGAGAGTCTGGTATCTGCTCCTAATGCTGGAGCACTGATGAGCCCTCTCCAGTCTGAGAGGGTCAACCCCAAAGCAAGGGGCGAAATACCAATGGCAACGACAACGGCCCACACCGGGCATGTTCAGGTGCACCTTGGTGATGGCTTTCAGGTCATCTATACGTGCGTCTGTGGTGGCAGGATTATCTTTCACCAGAACCAGCGCCGCGCCGCGTGTGGCGGCTGCGGCCAGCGCTTTGGCGTTCGGGTTATGGTTGGACGTTTGAAGGCCAAGACACAATCCTAAGACTCGTGCCCTGGCGGCGTGGACAGTGACACGCATGGATTCGCCAGCGTGGTGGCGCCTGGACCTGCAACCCACCCCCGTGACCCGTAAGCGACAAGCAGCCCTTCGAGAGGGTAGCCCCGTACGCGGTGCGCACCGTAACAGTACGGCAGGGAGACGGCCAAGATGGTCCCAGCAGAGGGAGGCACCCACAATCCACGCGAGCCGGTGCAATTCCGGCCCAAGGCACACTGACAAAGAAGGAAGACGCATGAAAATCGTTGGCGCTCGTATCACGACCAACCCGGCCAGTAGCTTCATGCCGCTGCCGGTGGTGCACATTACCCTGGAGGATGGCACTGAGAAGGAGTTGTTCAGCTTCTATCCCGATGAGATTCACTTTGAACCCGGGGAGTTTCTGGGGCTGACCGAACAGGAAGCCCATCACCTGAAGTATGAGAAGGACCTCGCCTATTTGCGGTCCTAGCACACACCACCCCGCCCACTCTCAGGCATGCACCCGGCACACGGCTAGCAATGCCAGACAGGGTGAGGCGGGGGCACGAGGAGAACCTATGGCGGATCGCGTGCTGTTGGCCGTCGTCGGGCTCACGCTGGGCCTGATGACGTTGGGCGTGGGCCTGGAGGTGGTCCTGGTGATCAAGGCACTCGAACGGATCACCGACTTGATTCAACGTACCCATTAGGGGGAGGGAGACGAGGATGAGCATCTGTTGGGTGTACGTCAAAAGCGAGCCCCGGCTGTGGACGGTGGGCTTTTACGATCCGCAGGGCCAGTGGCATGCGGACAGTGATCATGACTCCCCCGACGCGGCCGCGGCGCGGGTGCATTATCTCAATGGCGGCGAGTAACACACGACCGCGGGTGGCGGCGTAAGCCATCCCAGAGGAGACGAACGATGGCCCAATATTACCGCCATGCCTGTGGCCACACGAGCGTGTATGCCCCGTGGGGCCGGGGAGACGACGTCCCCTGTAGCGATCCGTGCCATGCCTGTCGGATGGCGCGGCTGGGCGAGGTGATTCGCTTTGCCCGGCATGGTGCCCCGCCGGCAGGGGGATGCAGCCGCAACCACCGCGAGCAGACCGGCGAGGCGGGGGTGTCGGTGTATGAGATCGTGGACGGGGACACGCAGTATACCGGCTGGTGGTATGGGATTGCGGAGCGCCCGCTGTACCTCGGAACGGGGCGCATTGTCGGCTGGGGCTCGGACGGCGAGCCCCTCGTCGAGATTCTGACGATCAAGAAAGCCTAAGGCGGCCACGCGCCGCCCAGAGAAGATGCGGATGGCGGACGAGCCCTGTGATATGTGCGACGTGTACCACCAGCTCGGCTGGGACGAGTGCCCAGCCTGCTGTCTCAGTCGGTCCCCCACGGTGCCGTCGGACCCCTGGACGCTGCTCACCGACGTGGTCGCCTCGATGCACGAGGCGCTGTATGCCGGGGGCCTGGGCGTCGCGACGGGGCAGGTGGTGCAGGGATGGATCACGAAACTGAACGCGGCGCGGCTCTTGCTGCGCCCACGGCAACGGAAGGAGGACGCAGAGGACGAGAACGAGGACTAACATGGAGAAGGTGGTCCGCAGGAGGGTGAGGCCTATCTGCGGACCGTGTGTCGGATGACTCGCAAAGCATCACCAACGAAAGGAAGTATAGCATGAAGTTCGGCAGAAAAGCCTACGGGCCTCAGCGCATCCGCACCGCGGTGCAACGCGCCCAGCATGTGGCGGAGGCGATTGTGCGCTACGGCGAAGCCGGGCGGGTGTGGACCTGGCAGACGTTTGGACTCGACGGCAACCCGGAGCAACAGCGGCGCGTGCTGCTGGCGCTGGGGCGCCGGGACGGTGGCGTATGAAGATCATCACGATGCAGCGGACCGCGACCGAGACGGTGCTGCGGTGGGTCGAGGAGGGGCAGGTCCTGCGCGTGGTGGGGACGGTGCCCGAGGCGTGGCTGCGGATACTCCGCGACCAGGGGTATACGATTACAACGATAGCATAGAGGAGACAGACGATGCAGATACGAGTACAGATCACCGATCACAACGGCTATCGCGTCTTTCGCCAGGGCGAACTCACGGCCCTCCAGTGGCTGGAGATCGCCTCGCTACGCGGCAGTCACCTGGCCGTCCAACTGGCCCGCGAAACCGCGGCCATCCAGGAGATGACGACGCTCCACGGCGACGGTGGCCCCACGGCGTATGAGGGGACGCTGACGGAACTCGATACCGTCAGCAGCGTCTTGCGCCAAGCCCAAGAGGAGGTACGGGCCATGGCGGCGCACGTCCACGCGTGGAACGAGCAGCAGTATTGCGCTGTCTGCGGGGCAGACGGCAGAGCCTAAATAGAGAGCCCCCCTGTTAGGACGTCACCCTGACAGGGGGGTGATGCATTATCCAACTGACCGAGAAGGAGTCATGCAATGGCAAGTGTAACACAGACGAATGGCACGACCCAAGCTCCCCGTGAAGGCCAGGGGACCGTCGCGTTTGATGACGCACTCTGGAAGAAGGCTGTGCGCCTTTCCTCGGCGGTGGCCTCCCTCCGCAGTACGGACAAGGCGCTGACCTCACGCATCTCACCGGCCACGGCACTCGCCCTCGATCGCAGCAAAGTGGTCTACAAGGGTGATGGCGTCTATGAGGTGGCATCCGAGACCGGCAGCGGGTGCTACCAAGTTCAAGGGAAAACCTGTGAGTGTGAGGATTTTCAGCAGCACCAGGCGCCTCTCGGGTTGTGCAAGCACCGGATTGCCGTGGTCCTGGCGCACCGGGCCTCCCATCTCACGCCGGAGCAGTTGCAGATGCCCCCGAAGGATCTGTCAGCGGAATTGGAGCGACTGGAGCAGGGGGTAGAGGTCTCTGCCCCCCCCGTCGCGGAGATACCATCGGCGCAGGACGGCCCTCCCGAAGAGGAGACCGCCGCTGACCCGTCGCCGCTCCGGCTCGCCGACGTACCCAAGCAGTATGTGCGGCTTATTCAGGGGAAGTACTACGTGTACGTGAACGGTCTCGTGGCGTTGGCCCATGAGCGCGGTCTGGTCGACCTGGCGACTACGATTGTCACAGTGACGCCAGAGGTCGCCGTGTGCCAATGCGTTGCGCGGTTCGGCGATGGCCGGAGCTTTACGGATATCGGGGATGCGACGCCGGCCAATGTCCAGGCAGCCCCCATGAAACAACACTTCATTCGCATCGCGGCCACGCGGGCGACGGGACGGGCCTTGCGAAGGGCCTTGAACATCGACATGCTCACGGTGGAAGAGATCGAATAAGGGAGGGCACGACGATGCAGACGCCCTCCCGACCCCGCCACCGCGTGAGTTGTGGCCGCAAGGCTCAGTACCAGACTGAGGCCGAGGCGCAGGCGGCGCTTGACGCGGGCTGGCCTGGGGGGATTCCCCTGACGTTGGAGGTGTACGAGTGTACCGCGTGCGGCGGCTGGCACCATGGCCGGCGCTCGGGCGCGTGGGCCTACGAAGCGATGCTGCTGACGTGGTGTCGGCGGCACAATGTGGACACACAGGGGGTGGCGTAGGCTGCCCAGAGGAAGGAGCCACAGTATGGCAAGACCCCATCCGACGATCTTGTGCCCCATCTGTCCCATCTGTCAGAGCCACCGGTGTGAGGCAACCCTGGAGGATGACCACCCCTGGTGCTATACGCATCTGGAGTTTGAGTGCCGCACCTGTGGGGCAACCTTTCGCGGGAAATATGACCTCGTATGCATTGAGGATGTGACGTATGGCAAGCCTCTTGGTCCGCCGTACGAAACCACAGACCCCCAGGCGGCTCTGGCCGCCTGGGAGGATGGCTCGGATTGGCAGGTGATCCGCATCAATGAGCGGCAGGAGCCCCCGCGCTTTGCCGTCGGCTATGTCCTCCAGGAGCGTGGGTATCGTGCCACCGACGGCTGGTCCCGTGTCAGCGCAGAGGACCTGCGGTTTGTGCTGGAGCGTGCCTGAGCGCTGCTGACATGGTGTCGGCGGCACACGTATGATCCCCAGAGGGGCCTCTGAGGCCCCAGAAGGAGACGACGATGGAACTGAGAGCGATAGGACCGATGACCTGTGATCGGTGCGATAGGCACACCGACGATGCCGTTGTGGACGACCAGTATCTCGTGGACGACCCCCAGGCGGCGACGGGGGCGCTCTGCCCGGCCTGTGCCGCGGCAGATGACCCCCACCATGTCCCAGGAAGCTGGCTCCTGACCTGGGGGAGCTAAGAACCGGGGCTGCCGAGCGGCCCCCGAGAAGGAGAGACGCTATGTCCTGTTGCACAGCCGAGGCGCGGTGTGCGGTTGCCCGGCAGCTTGCCGCACACTACTACGAGATCCAGGACGGCCCCGCCCGCACCGGGGGTGCGGTTTGCGGAGGCGCTGGCGCAGCTGCGGGCTGCGGGAGCTGCCTACACGCAGCATCTCTTGGATGCCGGCGTGATCACCTATCCGACCACGGCCCTCCCCTCGCGTCCGGAGACGTGGTAGGCGCACCCGGGGCTGCCTACGCGGCCCCCTAGAAAGCAGGCGAGGATGGACCCTGTAGAGATCGGTGGGGGAGCGGCTGCGCCTGACCATTGCGGAGCAGCAACCCACCACAACCCTGACGGTGCAGGGGGCGCTGGAGCTGATGGCGGCCCTGGAAGCCTGGGTCCGGCCCCGCGAGATGCGGCGCGTGCAGGAGTTGGCCCAGCGGCACGAGGACGGCTGTGCGGCCCTCTAGCACAGACTGACAGAGAAGGAAAGGAGACTTATGCCCTATCGACTGGATACCGAGAGCCGGGTGTATTTCTACCCCGACGAGTTCTACTGTTTGTCCAACTTCGCGCCCTTTCGGCTGCACTGGCGGGGGCTGGATTTTGATACCAGTGAGCATGTCTATCACTATGAAAAATTCCGCCATCCTGGCGTGGATGATGCCTGCCATATCTATTGTGCGTCCTGTGATCTGCAATGCCAGATCCGGGTCGCCCGCTCGGCGCATGCGGCGTTTCGCGTGGCGCAGGACCATGCAGGACTCGTCGCCTCGACCTGGCACGAGCGACGGATGGCCGTGATGCGGGCCATCCTGATCGCCAAGCTCCGACAGCATGAGTACGTGCGGCGGAAGCTGCTGGAGACGGGGGACCGCGAGATCGTCGAGGACTCCTGGCGAGACGCGACCTGGGGATGGGGACCGAACCATGATGGCCAGAACCTGCTCGGCAAGCTCTGGATGGCCTTGCGGGAGGACCTCAAGGCGGGGCGACTCGAGGGGATGGGATGAAACACCTGTTTGAGGACCACGGGGACGGGAAAGGAGGAACAACCCCTGGATGGCAGGCAAATGTGTGCAGCAATATGTGCGTATTGGGAGAGGAACTCAAACCACGGAAAGGCACCCTATGCGTGGACAACTCTGGCAAGAATGCCCTCGGTGTAATGCGGAACCCGTCTGTGTCGATTGCGAACAGTGTGCCACACATTGCCGCTGTGCCCAGCAGGAGAAGGATGCGGCGGAGCGCCGGGCCTTTGAGCGGGAGCATCCCGGCCTGTTAGACAAGATCGAGGAGCATCACGACCAAGGACGGCACGAACACTAGAGGATGAGGATGAGCGAGCAGCGTGGGAGCGTTGCTCGCTCGCACCACACAGGATTCAACACGAGCACCTGCTAGCATACCACAGGCTGGCAGGCGAGGCATATCGTATGCTTATCGGCTATTGGCGGGTCTCGACGCGTGACCAGAAGTATGACCTCCAACGGGATGCCCTGCTGGCCGCTGGCGTCCCCGAACGCTACCTCTACGGCGACAAAGCCTCCGGTGCCCGCACCGCACGTCCGGGGCTGGCGCAGTGTTTGCAGGTGCTGCGCAGCGGCGATACGCTCGTCGTCTGGAAGCTGGACCGCCTGGCCCGGTCCCTGCTCCATCTGCAAGAGCTCGCCGCCCACTTCCGCACTGAGGCGATTGGGCTGCACATCCTGGACGGCCTGGGCGCCGCCCTCGACCTCCAGAGCACGGCAGGCAAACTGTTCTTCGATCTGCTTGGTGCCTTTGCCGAGTTCGAACGGGAGATGATCCGCGAGCGCGTCATTGCCGGGCTTGAAGCGGCGCGGGCACGGGGGCATAAGGGCGGACGGCGTCCGGTGCTGTCGCCGGACAAACAACGGCAGGCGCAGGCGCTCCGACGCGGGGGAGAGAAGATCACGGCGATTGCCCAGACGCTGGGGTGTTCGCGAAGGACGATCTATAAGGCGCTGGCGGCAGAACCGCCCAGGCCGTAGCAAGGAGCCTTGATGACCCCGTATATTACCGGCCAAGTGTTTACCCGTGATGTGGGCGAGAAAGAGGGCCGGCGCCTCATCATGGTCGTCGGCATCCTGGCGATGCCCCCGGACGATGCCTACAAAGCCGAGCACCAATATCCTGTGCTCGGCTTTAATAATGGGCAACTGACCATCGACACCGCCGCAGCCCTCGACCGCACGCAGGAGGCCCGGGGGCTGGACGCCGATGGGCTGCTGCGGGCGCCGCTGTGGCGCGTCTAGCATGAAAGGAGGAATGCCTATGAATGCCCAGTTACTTGACACCCTCTATGCCACGTTTGAGGGCTCAGACCTGCTGCGCGCCTATGCCCAGCGCCACCAGGTCACGTCCGCCGGTATCCTGACCATCACCGATGATGAGACGGCCGCCCTCGTCGCGGCCCATCTCGCCCCACGGGTGGAGGGCAAGACCGTGGTGGAGATCGGTGGAGGCCTGGGGCTCCTGGCTCTCCACCTGGGGCAGTATGCGCGCCGCGTCTACTGCATCGAGGCCAACCCCATCTGGGCCACGGCGTTTCTCACCGTCCTGCTGGCCCAGAAGCCGCCGCACGTCAGCTATCTCTTTGGCACGGCCGAGGAGTTTGCCGGACAGATCCGCGGCGACGTGGCCCTATTCTGTAGTCACTCCGGGATCGCCAGCCTGCGCACGGCCGCGCGGCAGTTTGCCCGTGAGGTCATTGATGTCTACGATGAGATTCTGGCGCTCGACCCCAGCCGGCATGATGGTCTTGCGCTGTATCTCCGTGCCAACAGCTAGCAAGGAGAACCGATGAGCCTCACGATCCCCAACAGTCCCTACGGACGCTGGCCCCGCCGCCATCTCGACGGCTACGCCCCCATTCCCTACGAGCGCCATCGCCGCGACTATGGCAAGGGCTATGATGAGTACCTGGTCGAGGAACACGACGATGGCACCGTGACGCTGCTGCCCTCGGATGCCATGCTGACGCCCTGGCGGACGCTCTGGCGCAAGACCACGCCCGCCCGCACGGGCAGAAAGGAGACCGACGATGACCCCAGACAACCGTGACGCACGGCTCGCCCAGGCCGCTGAGGCATTGCTCGACATTGCCAAACGCTATGTTGCCCTCTATCCAGGGGCGTCGGGACAACCCAGGGCGTTCTTTGACCGTCTCTTTGAGGATGCGCTCGCCCTCGTCACGACCATCGAACCTGAGTCTGAGCACGGAGGGTGGATATGGCAAAGACAGCGACCAAAGAAGGAGACCCCATGACGCACCCGACCTTTCTGCTCCTGAAGGCCCACCCCGACGCGCCCCTCGAGGCCGTCTTCGCCGAGGCCGTCCGCGTGGCCAAGGCCGTCCGCCGCAGTATCGAGCTGCACGTTGCCGCTGAGGTGCTCTGGGTCATGCCCTCCACCACGGTGGACGACCTGCACCGCGTGCTGACGCAGCGCCAGGCCGACCGTGAGGCGCTGCACGAGGCCCCCTAGCGGGGCCTTCTCTTCCACCATGCAAGGAAAGCACCTATGATCACGACTCTCGTACGATTCGCCGCTCTACGTCCTGTCCTCACCGGGCTCTGCCTCCTGACGCTGCTCTGGCCCGTCCAGGCAGATGCCCCCCTTGCTCCAGAACCGGACATTCGGCAGGCCGTCACCGCCCTGCAACAGGGCACCGTCCTGCCCTACCTGCCCGACCGCTATCGCGACCACCTCGCCATGTTCCTGCTGACCTATCAACAGACGCGGCTCGCCGGCGGGGACTATGAGGCCGCCTTGCGCGTGGCGCTCATCAAGATCGCGGAAGAGAGCCATCAGGCCATCGTCGGCAAGTAAGCGCCCGCTGCGGCCCCCTCGTGCCGGTCTCCAGGGGGAACATTTTGCTTGCGTTCCCTCGCCTGCCCAGGCTACACTGTGCGTATCTGTTAGGCATGCGCCTAGCACCCCGGCTCTTTGGGCCGGTCCTCCGTACCACTCCTGGTACGCCTGCCCACACCGTTGGGCTCCTGCTGTGACACCCTCTCTACCCCCGTCACAGCCCTTTTCCCTGCTGATGCGCTGCGATACGACGTTGCGTGGCTCAGGTCGTCTTGCCTGTGCTGCGTCTGGTTGGGTTATGCACCCGCCAGGCGCGGCTCGCAATGACCACACAGCCAGTCGTCTGCCGCCCGCGCACCAGCCCAAGGAGGTTGCGTATGTTCGAGACATCGCCCGTGTTCTATGGTGAGCCCCATTCTCGCTGTGTCCGGCCCGCTGGCTGGCGTCTCGCTCCGCGGTCCTGGAGCCCCCGCCGCTCGCCGTCGCCCACAGCCGCTCCCCCCATGGCGGTGCCTCCTGCACCTCCGCCGCCTGGACTCGGCTCCTGGCCGCAGTTCAAGGCGCTCCTGTCCCAGCTCTACGGTGCCGGCCCTGCGCTGACACCCTAAGTCCCGATGGACCCTGAGACGGGTGAACAGCACCTCGTCTCAGGCCGCTCTTTGACTGTGCTGTTTCTATAGATTCGGTCGTCTGGTGCTGCTTACTACGGTGACAGCATCGCGTCTCATGGGGGGAGTCCGGAGATACTCCCATGCCCTGGAGGAACCCAGATGCATGCCCCACTGACTCTAATCACTTGATGGTGAGACGCTGCGAGGACGTACAGGCCGATTCGTGCCGATATAGGTGGCCACTTGACTCACGCGCTCATGCCCCAATTCCCGTGTCAACTCCTGCCGCGCCTGGCGATCCTGCTGGCGCTCGTCACGGGTCATCGCGGACCACAACGGTCCCCCCAGCAAGGGACAGGCCATCCCACTGAGGACCCCATAGCGCGCCTGTGCCCAGGCATGCCGCAACCCATGCGCACCGCCCAATCCAATCTTGTGTACCCATGCATCAAACCGCTTCTCTTGCTCGATGAAGGTCCGGTCCACCGGCACGAGTGATGCGGCCGGCTCTCGGACCAGCGCCTTGGCCACCTCTAAGACCTCTCGCTGGCCCGGCTGCACGATCGGTATCTGCCGCGCCCGCCCATTCTTCGCCCAATTGAACATGATATGCAGGACTGCGCCCCCATCTGCCGCATGGGGACACAGCATCAGACTCTCCTTGCGCCGCAGCCCAAAGGCCTGGATCAGCCGTAAACTCATCTGCACATACGCATCCTCGACCTGCAGGAGCTGCGCCGCACTGAGCACCTTCGCCCGCGAGACGACGACCGGCTCTGGCCGTGCGATCCCATACGCCGCATTGCGCCGCGCCATCAGCTCCGGCTTCCCAATCTTCTCATACCACCAGTTCAGCACCGCCATGCGATTCGCTCGCACCTTCGCCGTAATCCCTTGCGTCTCCCACAATGCCAGCAACTTGTTCCGATGCCGCCCCTTCAGATCCTGCGCCCGCAACTGCCGATACCCTAACTCATGCAGTTGCCGCGCAAACAAATGCAACATACGCCGCCGATCCCCCTGCGTCTTGTGCGAGCCATCCCGGTTGCGCCGCGTGAGCGCATCCAACTGCCCCTCTAAGGTCGGCATTCCCCACCTCGCTTCCGGTCTGTCACTTGCGCCAGGCCGCGACACCCGCCCTCGAACCCCCTGTGAGGCAAGGGCGAAAGCCGCGTCCGCTCGCTCCGCCGTCACTACCCAGCGGGCGGCTACTTTTGCCGCCCCCCACTCACGAACCCGGTCCCGGTCGTGCTCTGCCCCTGCTGCAACTCGTAGGTGACCAGCACCCCCCGCGCATCACATTCGATCAGCACCGCCGTGTTCTCCTGGCTCCCGCTCCGGATAAACGCGCCGGCCACCGGGATAAAGGACAGGGGATTCACCTGCATCTGACTGTAGCTATAGGTGAGTTGGCGGGTCTTGTCACTGCGCAGGGTCTCCTGCGTCGGTGGCCCGAGCTCGGCCACCATGTCGGTACAGAGCGTCTGCCCTTCGGCAAAGTGGGTCAGCCGGTCCTGGCTGACTTTCGTGCCTGTGGCGACACAGCCCGTGAGGGCCACACTCAGGCCCAGGATGAGTAGTCGTCTCATGGTGCGATCTCCTCTGTCGTTGGCATTGGCAGCAGCCGTGGGGCTGCCGGGTTGAGGGCCTGCCAGGGATCGTGCAAGCCCAACTGGGTCCGTGCTGCCTCATCCGGCAGGGTGAGCAACGGGATGCGCCCTTTGACGGGCACCCCTTGAATCCGGCCCACATACTCCCCAATGGGGAGCGCATAGAGCCACTCGGGCCGGATGAGTGGCACCCGTTCTGCCTTGAAGCCCTTGCGGGCCGCACCGGCCAATCCGCCACTCCCGCCGTAGGCATTGGTCACGTCAGGCCGCCGCGCCGGCACGTCAATCGTACAGGTCCCCAAGCTCTCCGAGACATCTTCGGCAGTCTCCTTGTCGGCGAGTTGGAAATAGAGGCGCGTCGTACAGTTATCGAGCAGCACGCGGGCGGTATCGCGTCCAAGTTTCGCCGCCGTATGGGCGAGGGACTGCTGCGCCAGAATCCACCGACACCGGGCGCCACGGGACATGGCCAGGGCGGTCGTAAACTGCGGATAGAGCACCTCATAGAGCTCGTCCACGAGCACGGTAATGGGCGAAGCCTGTGCCGCATCTGCGTACGCATACCGTTGGCCGAGAAAGCCGATGAGGTCTTGCAGGATGACGCGGCCAATGCGGTTGGCATCATCCCCTAACAGCATCGAAGCCAGCGCCACATACACCACCATCCCGTCCTCCGCGATGCGCGTCCAGGTGAGGTCGGCCGGCACCGTGGAGAGCAGGCGTTCCAGCGGTTCCCCCACCACGCCCCTAAAGGTAGGAATCAGGGTCGCCGTTACTTTGGTGAAATGGTCCCGCGGTTTCTCCAGGTCATCCAGGAGCGCATCGATCGTCATGTCCCGCAATCCTGTGGCCCGGTAATGGGCAAAGCGATGGTCGAAGCGGCTCCCCTTCCGTCCCTTGAACGGGGTGTTGGGGATACCGATGGCCTCGAGATAGGTATCAACGAGCATGAGCAGATCCAGCCGGAGCACTGCAGGGCGATAGAGGTCCGCAAGCGTCCAGGGATTCCCGACCGGATGCCCATGCTGCTGCCCCAAGCGTTGCTGGATATCGGCAATGCGTTCGATCAACGCCAGGGCATACTGTTCAAAGAACGGCTCATTGCTGCGGCCGCCGGCACTCGGCATCAGGGCATGCACGCGCATGGCCACTTCGGCGGGGGTACGACAGGTATCCAGGACGTTCATGGTGGCCGAGAGCTGCGGAAAGGCCGGGGTAAGCACGGCCCAGGGTTTGCCGTGGCGCTTGGCTTCCGCCGCACAGTGCAGCATGAGCTCGCGGTCGCCTTTGGGATCGATCATGACCACCGCTCCCGGCCGTTGCATGAGCGACGAGGCAATCATGGCGAGGGCGCGGGTTTTGCCACTCCCTGGCGTGCCCGTGATCAGCGTGTGGCGCCCCAGTTCGGCATCGGAGAGCACCTGGTCTACTTCCTCTGCCTCCCCGACGGCATGCAGCAGGGGATAGCCCCCGCGGGGGCCACGGTCGAGCGGCAGGGCGCCATCGGTGCGCAGAATATCCTCAAGGAGTTGCGTGTGGCGGGCTTCCAGCCGAAAGGCTTTGCCGAGGAGGCAGCCCTCGACGTGGGACAGGACATCGACGGTGACGCGCCATGAGGGGCCATGATGCCAGCGCCACCAGCGGGCGAGGGCGTGATCGAGGGCGAGCGTGCGCCGCAGACCCCAGGCCCCCGCTGCCGCCAGCGCCAGGGGCTGGACTGCAGCAGGCAGGAGGACTGGAGGCCCGAAGCCACTCGCCAGACACAGCCCACCCGCGAGCGCAGTCAACGTGGTCTCAAGGGCAGGGAATTTCGCACTGAGAGGCATCGCTTAGAATCTCCGTTCCGGGGCCCGCAGGGAGAAGGGTTGATGCGCGATATCCAGCACATGCTGGAGCGTGTCACAACTCGCCGGTTGCGCAAAAAATAACAGGTTGACATAGTCCTGATCCTTATGCCACGCACGGTAGGGGGGTCGTAACCCCAGACACTCCACTTCCACCATGGCGGCATCCAGACCCATCCGAAACATGGCGATCCGTTCAAAATCCCCAGGACGTGGCGCGAGGGCAAAACGGTGCAGCAGCCAGGCCGCCCCACCGACACTCGCCAGCCAGAGCATGCCACACAGCAGCCCCCACCAGAGCGCTTTACGCATGTGATTCCTCCTCCATAAGGGGACAGGTGCCAGACTGACCGGCACGCCGTCGGGTAAAATAGGCCGTCAGGCGGCGCAGCAGCGTACACCAGCGCTGCCAGGCCAGCGTGACATCCTCGGGACAGGCCCGCCGCGGGGCGAGATGGCTGTAGACCGTCATCAGCCCGACGAACTCGAGGAACACCTCTTCACACTGCCGGGGCACATAGACCACGGTGTACCCTTGCTCGCGAGCCTTCAGCGACAAGAAGCGCTGATTGGTGGCGGAGTCCTGCCAGCGTGCCCAGCGCGTCTGCGTCGAGGTGCCACGGCCCTGCGGACGGACGGGTAACAGGATGGTCTCCTTCATGGTTGCCGCTCCTTTGCCAGACGTTGGAGCAGCGCGGTCACCTCCTTGATACGGGCAAGGCGTGTCTGTTGCCAAGCCAGAAAGGCACGGGCACGGTCCGGCGTGGGCTCATTGAGCAAGTCGAGCATGACGGGCGGGGTATCCCGCGCCACCGTCTCTGGAGTAAAGAGCGGCGAGGGTGGTGCCACCGGGACAGGCGGTGCACTGCTGTCAGGCGGCGGCGCACAGTCCCCCAGAAACAGCATGGCCGGTCCGCAGTCGTGAAAGCGGACATCCTGGGCCTGGCTGGGGATGCCCCACAGCAGCAGACTGAACCCTACGGCGTAGGCAAGGGTGGTAACAGACATAGATTGGCTCCTTGGCCACCCACACCCGGCACGGTGATGCCGCAGGTGGCGCGTGCAGGTTCGACGCAGCACGTACGTTGACGCCAAAAGACCAGTAAATAGTTTCCCTGTTTCGAGGTCGTCCCGGTTTCCCACAGGGGCGGAGGTGTGCCCGGCGTCATGCAGGGCAGACGCTTGGGCAGCGCCATCTGGGCACAGGTATGATCGTCCGGGATCGGTTGCAGAATGCGATGGACATCGACGTTGGGCGGGGTGCCAATGGGCTGCCGGGTAATGTCCATGGCCCGGATCGCCGTGACCGCACTGGCGATGACTTCGCTGGAATGGATGACCGTGCCGCCACGCGGATAGAGCCGCGCCCAGACACCAATCTGCTGCACCAGGTCGAGCGGCGTGGGAGCCGCCGTGGCGGTGCGCCAGGTGGGCAGATCGAGCTCGCTGGCGTAGTGCAGCGTGAACGTCCCACTCGGCGCACAGCCCGTGCAGGGGCCGCCGAGGAGCTGCGGAAATTGCCACACGTGCGCCTCGGCATAATGTTTATTCGTCTGCCCGTCGCCGGTCGCATTGGCTGCGCCACCCCCACCCCACAGACTGAGTCCGGCGGCCTTCAGCGCCGCCGCGAGCAGCGGTTGCCCCAGTGTGAGCAGCGTGGTGCCGGGCTGCTTCACCACCTCGACGAGATAGGCCGGCTCATAATAGGAGACCGACACGCAGGGGGTGAACGGATTGCAGAAGCAGGCACCCGTGATCTTCCACGTCACGCATCCTGGATTGGGGAGATCGGCCAGTACCGTATCCGTCGCGACGGGGATGGGAAGAGGGGGCGGCGGAATGGGAAAGGCATGGCGCTTCTTGTCCGGCGGGGGTGGAGGCAGCGGCAGGGTACAGGGCGTGGTCACGCGCAGGTCCACGTCCAGGATGTTGGAGAACGGGCTCGCTTCGACGCCCCGATGCGCCTGCGCCGTGAGACTATAGTCATCCGGCTCCAGGCAGAGCTGCACACAGACGGTCTCGACGAGCGGGGTAAACGTGGCCGTCGTCGGACACCGAGGCAACAGCGCCACCGGCAGATCCTGGGCGGCAGCCTGCCCCCCATGGGCGCCCACCACATGCAAGGTAAACGAGACCGAGGATTGCAAGTCGAGCTCATACTCAAAGGCCAGCGTCACCTCCCCGGCCTGCACCCGCATCGCGAGGCTGAGCAGCAGCCCTACCAGCAGCATTCTCATGGCAGGGGCTCGAGATGCGGCCAGAGGAGTCCGGTGCCGGGGAGCCAGACCCGCATGGTGCCCCCGGTCTGCTCGGGCAGGTGAAATTCCAGGCGACTGGCCTCGCTCAGGAGTTCCCCGAGGTCCGCCAGTTCGACGAGCAGTCGCGTGACCGAACAGTTATAGCGGGCTGCGAGCTGCGTCAGACGGTCGTAGACATCCTCATGGATCGAGAGCCGTTTACTCATCAACCTTCCTTCGTGTGGGGTTCGCTGACGCGCGGAACCCACACTGCCCACAGCGGCTGGCCCCGAGGCCCATGCCGCCCAGACAGTGTGGACACACCTGCACCTGGTTGATCGTCGCCAGGCCTCCACCAATGATCACCACGCCCACGATGCCGACAATGACCGTAACGGCCAGCAGCGCCGGGGCCTGTTTCGCCGCCGCCGTCACCCCAAGGAGCGCCACCGCACTGAGCAGCAGGGGGAGCGCCCGACGCAGGAGCGAGGCCGGCCGCAGCCAGGGTGTCCCCGGCAAGGGCTCCAGGGTATGGCGGGGGTAGTAGATGGGCCGACTGATCACGAGCAGTGGAGCAGACATGGGCTTCTCCTTCGGAGAAGAGGGTTAAGGGTGAAGTTTGAAGGGTTACGGTCGGAGACTGATGTAGTCGCGTACCATCTTCTGAACCTTTCCCCCTTAAAACTTAAAACTTCCAACTTAAAACTCCCTGTCCTAGGCGCCGACACGCGCCAGTCCATTGATATAGCGAAACGTCTTAAAATAGATGCTCCACGTGATGACCGGGATGAGCAGAATACCCACAGCCGTCAGGGTCGCTACCCACAGCCCAGAGGTCAGGAAGCCCAGGATGGCGGCATCATACCCACTGCCCGCACTGGGCACCGCGCTGGCCGCCAGTTTCGTCACCTGGTCCACGAGTGCCCACCAGAGGGGAATCGACGAGGTAAAGAGCAGCGCGACAAAGTACTGCGCCAGGATGACGAGTTGCGAGCCGGGGCTGAGGAAGACCCAGAGGAGCACGATGGGGAAGAGCGCGATGTGCACCATGGTGACGATCCCCACCACATAGGGCGCAAACCACACCAGGAGAATCGCCGCCCGGATAAGCCAGGACAGCCCACTCATGACCGCCTGGAACTCGGTGCCAAGCCCGCGCACCGTGCCTGTGGCTGTGCCAATCAGCGCCCCAATGCCGGAGAGCCAGCCCGTCGCAGCCCCGCTCACGGCTTGCCCGCCCACCGCGAGGCCGCGCAGCGCGGCATACGTCCCGGTCAGGCTCGGCGCCGGCACGCCACCTCCCTGCGAGGCCCGCAGCATTTCCCGGTACAGGATAAAGCGCGCCTGTGTCTGGGGCTCCATGCCGAGGTCCTCTTGAAAGACCTGGAGCAGCGGCGTATTGCGCGGCGTCCGCAGTTGGAACAGCCACGCTTGTGTGTCACTTTCGAGCGCGTCGAGGTAGACATCACAGGCCACCTCACGACTGGCCGCCGTGCTCTGCATGAAGGTGATGCCCGTCTGCGCGCCGGGAATGACACTGCGGGTCGCTAAGCCCTGGCGTAAGGGCGTGTCGCCCCAGGGGAGCAGGTCATCCACCGTCCGCCCCTGCTGCGCTTCCAACGTCATCGTCTGCACCGGCAGGTAGCAGTTGTGCACCCAGTCGGCAATGCCGTTGGTGATGTCCGTCGTGAGCGACACCCCGAGCAGCCACTGCATGGGCAGGAGACTGTGGAAGGGTTGATGCGTCTCGCTGTTGATGGCACGGGCGATGGCCAGCGAGAAGTTCGTCCAGGCGCGCAGGAGGATGCCAAAGCCCGGCGCAATCAGACTCGGCGGTTGCAGGAAGGGCGGCACCTGCTGCGTATCCGCCGCGGTCACCACCTCGGCGCCGGGGTCCTGACTGGCCACATAGGAGGTCACGCGGGTCGCATCCGTGACAAAGGCGGTGCGCCGGCCAAAGATGACCGCTTCGGGCCAGAAGAGGATCCCGATGAGGAGGCTGCTGACAAAGTAGGTCACCAGCGGGCGCAGACTGCCCCCACGAAACATGACGCGTGCGAGGAGGGCCAGAGACCAGCCCAGCACAATCACGCGGGGCAGCTGGCGCAAGGCGGAGCCCCGGATGAGGGCCTGGATTGATAATCCCATGTAGCCGTAGAGGGCTTCGGGTAATGAGAGAAAGAGGAAGTCGATAACCCCTCCTAGCGTCCGTAGCCCATGGGTGTCTGGGTCCGGTAGGGCATACTCGGCACCGTCACGGCGGGTGCCCGCAACCCCACACTGGTGGCCTGTTGCTGCACGGCGGTGTACTCCCGCAGGAGGGTGTCAATCGCCGGCTGATATTGTTTTTCCATCACTTCGACCTTCTGCAAAACTTCCGCCAGGTTCTGCCGCAGCGCGGTATGCTTGGCTTCGAGCAGTCGCCGCGCCTCATCCGTGAGATGGTTGTTGGCCTGAATCGCCGCCTGGAGTTCATCACTGAGCTGGTGGCAGTCCCAGACGAGTTGCGTCAGGGCGACCCCAGTCGCCAGCTTGCCCACGTACACATCCCGACGCACCGGATCACTGTCCAGCGTCACCAGGGCATCCAGGACGACGCGTGGCAGCGGTTGGCCAGGCACGGAGAGCCCCTGCTGCGTGGCCGGCGAGAGCGTGCCGGTGTCGCGGTACTCTTGCACCGCATCCCGCAAGCGCTGCTCGGCCGCCACCCGCCGTTCCGCATACTGGGCCAGGAGCGCGGCCTGAGGCCGTTCGGACTGCGCCGTGAGCTGGTTGCCGCCGGCGCGCAACGTCACTTCCCCCAGGAGGCTATGGGCCAGGGTCTGGGATTCCGTACTGGCGCCGGCTGCAGCCAGGGTGTCTTTGATGAGATTCGCTTCAATGCCAGTGGTCCCATCAGGCCGGCGCAGCGCATCGACGCGCCCGTTGCAGGTCGCCATCGCCTGGTTGAGGGTCGCGCCCGTGTTCGCCTGTTCCTCCAAGCACTGACTGACCGCGCCCCCCCGCAACCGCATGCCACCGTAACTCATCGCCGTCTGGATCTGCTGGCAGGAGGCATAGCGCGCCTGCACCAGCGCCGAGATGAGCGAGGAGTAATGCTTGAAAATATCACAGACGCTAGGTGCAGAATAACATAATACTAATAGTGGCAATTCCTGTAAGACTGCCTCGCCTGCTGTTTGGAGAAGATCGGGGATGGTCTCAAACGCGTCTTTCAGGGAAGCGCCGAGATTGAAGCTGCCACAGGGACCACCCACTTGCGCATTGCCCCGAAATAATGTGACATTGGCTTGGCTTTGACCGCTCTGGAAATTCACGGTCCCTCGGATGGTATTTCCTGCGGCATCTTGAAAAGCGATATCTGCTCTTGTCGCCTTTCGAGCATCATCCCATAGATCAGCAGAGACCAGAGACGGGAGGAGCATACAAAATATGCTCGGGAAAAGGAGACGTCGCACAAGAGCTGTAATCATCAGAGCACTCCTTGCTGTCGTTTGGCAGGGATTGATAAGGTATCCGCGACAGACCACCCCAATCGCAAGCGGCCCCAAACAGTCGCCAGTGGTAATCCTTGTTCACGCGCCCACGCAGCGACAGATTGTGCTTTTCCCGCATAGCGAAGCAGGCGCGTGTTCCGTTTGTTGTTGGCTTGTTCTAACGGGGAAGCCCACCGCACATTGCCAGGCTCATAATGGCCAGCGTTATCAAGACGCTCCAAGCTCATGCCATCTGGCGCATCGCCCACGTCCTCATAAAAAGCCAGAAAGGATTGCCGCCACCGCTCACAGATCATGATGCCTCTCCCGCCATAGTCGGGAAAGGCTGGCGTGCGCGTATTGAGACACCGATTGAGAATCCCCCGCCAAATCCGATGCAGGCGCGTCTTACTCATGCCATGGCTGTATTTGCCCCAGCCCTTTCTTGGTTGTGCTGACTCGGCAGAGGGAAGCGAGCGTTGGCGTATCCGAACAGGTGTCGTCAAGATTTTCTCGACAGCCCAGCCCGCCCTCACGCGACTACATAAGGCTGCATAGGGAATGTCACGCTCTATCGCCCATTGCGCCAACGAAAGGCATCGTCCTTGAAAGGTCAAGAAATGATTGTTCCGTTTGTTATTGCTTTGCTCCCGTGGAGAACTCCAGAGCACATTGCCCGGCTCATAGGGACGATTGACGTCAATACGATCCAGGGTCATCCCTGCTGGACGCTCTCCGACATCTGCCAGAAACGTTTCAAACGAGGCCTGCCACTGAGGGCACACGGTGATACCGCGAGCGCCGTAGCGCTCATAATCAGGAGAATGGGCATTCAGACAGCGGGTCAGCATGTTGCACCACGTCCGAAAGAGTGGTGTGTTGGTCATCCCATGCGTCGGCTGAAACTGCCCGGCATTGACCGTCTCATGGACAAGGCAACCACAGGATTTCGTGGAATCATGGCGCAGCGCGTTGCCGCTCACAATAGCCCCCTGACCACAGGCGCACCGGCAACACCAGAAGGCTAGTCGCGCACGTCCGATACCGACAAAATGCTCGACCGTCAGCCGATGAAAGGTCTGTCCACTGATATCAATGACAGAAGCATATGAACGAAAGGAGCGTGGATCGTCTTGACAGAGGGCACAACGAGAGGCAATGATTTGGATACTACCCATGATATCTCCTAACCAGATATAAGGGTGGAGCCTTGTGGCGATGCACCACACATCGTCGCAAGGCGTTGCATTTCTTGCCTTATTATACCCATAATTCATAGTAAATTCAATCATTTAGGCAATATACGGTTTCCCTGCACACAGACACCAGCCCATGACGGCCAGCAGACCACAGCCCGCGCCGCCCACCAGCCGCAGTGGCAGGGGCCAGGGCAGGACGAGATAGGCCGCCACCAGTCCCGGCACCAGCGCCACGCCCACCACGCCACACGTCCAGCGCTGAAGCCGAAAGCCCGCCAGGCGGTCCGTTGCGCGGGTCGCCAGCCCTTCCCCGATCCCGATGACGAAGCCCACGGCGAGGAGCCCGAGCAGGCCCTGCCCCGTTTGCTGCCGATGCAGGCGCAGCCACTGGGCTTGCCCCAGGAGATCCCGTGGCGGCGGCAGCGGTGCCTGTTCCTGCACCGCCAGGGTGACGAGGCGCCCGACCCGCTCGTCTGCCGGCTGCATTGCCCACCAGCCGGCGAGGAGCATGAGGCCCAACCCTTGCAGGCACAGCAGGAGGAGCACGGGCTTGGGATCACGCATGCGCCCGCGCCTCCTGGAGCAAGGTGCGCATCGTGCGGGCCAGATCGCCACCGGTCTCCGCGAGGAGTGCCCGGCGCCGCTGGGCCAGCGCACTGTCTTGCGCCATGAGGAGTTTGGTATACAGATCCGGAATCAGGCGGAGGACGCCGCCGTGGCCGCCGTCCACCTGGAGGTAGCCACTCGACCAGTCAGCATGCCGTTTCACCTGCCGAAAGACCTGCATCTCGGCGTCGGTCAAGTCAAAGAGGTCCTTGAGTTTCGGGAGCTCGCCCCCGGCTTGCTGGAGAAAGAGCCGCAGCCCGGCAATCGACCGAATCACCTGCCCCATCGGGGTATCCCATGTTTTGACATCCTGCGAGAGAAAGCCGGCACAGGTATGAAAGTTGCGGTAGGTGCGGACGATCTTATCGACCTCATCCGCCGTTTGCGGAAACTTGTCAAACGCCCACACCTCGTCAAACAGGATGTATTTGGGGGTATAGAAGTGCTGCGGGTCGCGGAAAAAGGTCGTGTAAAAGTGCACCTGCGCAAAGAACAGAATGGCTTGCAGGTCCTTCGCTTTCTCCAATTGATTCAACTCCAGGAGCGTCAAGCCTGGGCGAACGCGAAACGTGTTGGGACCATTGAGAAAGGGGACATAGGGGCCGTTGCCGACAAAGAGCCCGAGCTTGCGGGCCAGTTGGCGCCCCAGCATGCGCGAGCGCCGATCTTTCTCTTCAAAGATCCCCTCCTGCAACACTTCCTGATGAAACACGCCCAGCGTGGGCTCGCCGCGCTGCGTGTCCCAGTGCTGCGCAAAATAGCCCACGGCGTTCCCCAGCACATTAAACTCTTCCCAGGTCAGCCGATCGCCGCCGCCCCCGGCCATCTGCGCCAGGATGGCCGTGAGAAAGGAGACATGCTGGCTGTCGAGCGGCCCCGCAAAGGGATTGATGCAGGGCGGGCGCTCAAAGCCCAAGGCCACATAGTCCCCCTGCCAGAGCTCACAGAGCTGCCGGTAATTGGTGAGCGGATCCACAAGGACCATCGTCGCCCCGAGGGGCATTAACTGATTGACCAGGTGCGCCACGGTAAAGGTTTTGCCCGCGCCGGACGTCCCGGTAATAATGAGGTGCGGGTTCGTCGCCGAGTCAAAGGGGTGCCAGGTGGCGGTCTCGCCGCGCTGATTGAGATAGAGCAGCCCGGGCGTGGCCGTGCCGCGACAGCCGCCGTAGAGGGTCAGCAGGTCCGAGAGAATGTCCCCCGGAATACGCCGGGCACGTTGCAGGATCTTCTCTGCGGGATAGGCCGGGTCAAAGCCGAGGGGCAGCGTCTGCAACCAGAGGGTGGACCCCAGGGCGCCAGGCTCCGGGGCAAATTCCAGGTCCAGGCTCCGCCCCAACCGTTGGACCTCGTCGAGGCCACGCTTGACGGCGCGTGGCTCGCCCCAGAGCACCACATGCACGCGGCCCCAATAGATCTGCCCACCGGTCACAAAGAGCGTCTGCAAGAGCGTCTGGAGTTCTTTTTTCAGGGTCACGTTCTCCGCATCGCTGCTGTCGCTCTCCTGCTCTTTGCCGTGCCAGCTTGCCAGGCGGGCCTTCCATTGCAAGCGGCTTTTCTCGGCCTGGCTATCGACGGCGGCCACATTGACCACCAGCGTCAGCGGCCCCGCCCAGGCCTGCCAGAGGGCCAACGGTTTCGTACTGGCGGGCGCCCGGGGCGCACACAGGATGCCCGGATAGGTCTGCGGCGGGGCATGATGCAGGGAGAGCATCTGCGCCACCTCGGTCAGCGTGCCAGTGGCATCGACATAGCCAAAGCCACCGGGGACTTGGGTGAGGGGCCGTTGCAGGACCTGCTCCCCGAGGGGACTGGTCGCGTCAATCGCCGGCACACCGGATGCAGAGGGATCGAGTGCACGCGCCAGGGCCTGCCCCAGCGCTGTCCCGTCGAGCGCCTCGACGCGATGCCCGACGCTGCGCAACGTTTCCGTAATGCCGTGCCGCAAGGACCCGAGATGCGCCAACGTCTCCTCCAACTCCGCAGCCAGGCGCTGCCCTAAGGAACGCCGATGGTGCTGCGGCAAGGCGAGCACACTCCGCACCAGGCGCGTCACCGTGGGTAGGAGTCCCTGCAGGGGGACACGCACGGTCACCAGGGTCTGCACCGTGCGCAACCGCCCCAATGTGGTGCCGTCGCGGTGCGGCAACCCGTCCGCCAGGGCCATCTGTTGCTCCTGGAGCAGCAAAGCCTGCGCGGGAGCATCGGTCGTCGTTGGCCGCAAGGCCGTCCAGGCCGGCGCCTCCGTGGCAGGCAGAATGGTCATGATCGTTTGCAGGGCAGCTCCCTGCGGCAAGCTCTTGAGGAGACTTTCGTGCATGCGCGCAATGTCTGTGCAGACGCTCTCATCGAGCACTTCGATATTGCGCGGCTCGACGGCCCACGCACACCCCAGGGCCAGCCGCGGGGCCTGCCAGCGACTGGGCGAGGTCATGAGCAGGACAATCCCTTGCTCGTGATCCAGAAGGACCGAGTGGGGCAACAGGGTGGCAAACGACGGCGGTGCCATTACGGCGTCCCTCCAGGCAGCAGGACGGGCGGTGCCAGCGTGGGAGCACTGGGCACGGCCAGCATCGGCGGCGTGCCAAACAGTGGCGCCTGTCCCGGCAGGACGGGGGTGGGCATATCCGCCGGTTGTGGCCGGGCAATCGGTGCCGTGCTCACCTTCGCCGGGATGACCTGGCGCGGCGTACGCGGGATCGTCTTGGCAGGCTCCAAGGTCTCTGCGGGAGGCGGGGTCAGGGAAATCACGGCCCAATGGCCCTCGATGCGGTCACCGGCTGCCGTCGTCTGCGGCGGGACCCAGGCCCGGAACTGCTGCGGCGCAACAGCCGGGCCAGGGACAGCGGCAGGCAGAGGTAGAGGCAGAGCCGGGGCGGGCACGGGCTCCGGTGCCGTGAGGGGCAGAACGTCAGGAATCGGCGGACCTTGCTGCGCCGCAGTACAGGCGCCAAAGAGGCAGGCGATGAGGAGCAGCACCAGCACGCCCAGCAGGGCACTCATGTACTGCCAACAATACTCATCAGGTGGCATCACGCTCTCCTTCTACGGCATGCCTAAACGACGTGCAAAGTACACATGCTGGGTCGGTACGCCTTCCAGGGGCACGCCTTCTTCGACGACAAGGCGCGCCGGGGTATTGGCCTGCACCCAACACGTCGGCAACAGGAACTGGGCCTGTTGCAAGTAAAAATCGCTGATCTTTTGCAGCGAGGTCTGGGCGCCTGAAAAGGGCTGCGGGCCACTGCCGGAGGTCACCACGAGCTTGCTGCGTGCCACCCCAAAGGCCGCCGAGGCTTCTTGCAGGAGCCCGGTCAGAAACGCCTTGAGGATCGCGGCGCTTTCATGTTTGGTCACCTCACAGACCAGGCCATAGGAATGATCGAGCCCAATCACATACGCTTTGAGCGGCGCCTCAAACGCGGTGCCATCCGGTAAGACGCAGGAGAGGAGTTCGCCTTTGATGATCGTGCGCGAGTTGGCCAGGTCCCCGACGGCGCGTCCCAGCACAAAGCAGCCCTGGATCGGCATGGCGGTGGGGAGCGGATTGGCCCCAGGCCCTTGGAGTTGCCACGGCGGCACAAACGGCGTCGTGAGCGCCAGCAAGACGGGAATGGCACCAGCCTCCCGCGTCGAGGCCATGGCGCCGGTGATCAGCCGGGCACCCGCAAGCGAGCCGGCGGGCAGATAGGGGGCGTCAGTCCGCGCGGGACGGGCGGTCTTCGTGGGAAAGCTCGCCCCCTCTTTGGAGCGCAGGATCGTGATCTTGAGATCCTCGACCGCAGGCTTGGCGAGCGTGACAAGAGGTGCAGGCTGGGGCCGTGGTGCTGGGAGTGCTGGCGCCGGCTTGGTCGCGGCGGCGGCCGCCATCTTGCGCTCCGTTTCCTGCATCTGCCGGGTCAGTTGCAGCAGTTCCTGCTTGTGTGCCTCATCCGCGACCTTCCGGTCTTGCGCCGCCGTCCGCAGTTCCTCGCGCAAGGCCCGGTTCGTCTGTTTCTCCTCCGCCACCGATCCTTTGAGCTCGCGCAGATCGTTCTGGAGGGTCAGGAAGCCCTCCGCCATCGGTGCCCGCTGCACCCCGGCACTTGGCAGCGGCTGGACTTTCGCCACGGCGGGCGGGGTGACACGGGACGGCGGCGACAGCCCCCACCAGAGGATGCCCACCGTTACGCCACCAAGGACGACGGTGCGGAGGACATGGGTGCGCAGTTGCGTGCGCAGCGCCACCTGCCAATTGAGCGCCACTTACGGTCTCCTTTCCAGCACGACATAGATGCGCGTAGCCGCGCCCGGCGCAAGCAGTTCCGTGTCTGCCGCGACCATCCGAATCGTCAGCCGGGGCGGCCAGACCCACGTGCCCAGATCGAGCGTGTCCGGCAGCGCTGGCTCGAGACGCCCGATCCGGAGATCGAGCGGCAGGGCCGTGGCCTGGGTATTGCGCACGAGATAGATGGCGCCAATGGTTCCCTGCACCTGCACGGCGCTGGTGTGTACCAGGATGACCCGACTATCAGGCAGCGTCGGGGCGGGGGCCTCGACAATCTCCTGGCCGGGCACAGGGCTCTGAAGCCGCAGCGCCCGGAGCAAGGAGGGCACCCCAAATGCGGGGAGCGGACCCCGCCCGCTCTGCGGGGCGGTGGTGAGCGTCACGGTATCATCGGCGGGCGTTGTCACCTTGAACGTGACGGGGGGATACAGTTTCCCACTGGCCCCGACCACAAAGAGCCGCCCACTCACCTCGGCATCCTTCGCCATGACAAAGACGTAGGGGCCGTCAAAGTCCGCGCTGATGCGCTCCTTGGTGAGCCCTGTGGTCAGCGAGGTCACGGGCTCCGGAAAGACCAGGGCCGTCGGCTGGGCGACTTCGAGCCGCACGCTGACCGGTTGATCGACGGCCACGAGCCGGGCGGCCCCACTGAGGGTCGGCAGGAGTAGGAGCGTCACCAATAGAAGCGTCCTCATAGCCCTCCTAGTCTGTCTTCAAGTCTGGGGTCGTCAGCCATTGCTCAATGAGGATGCTCCGGCATTCGCCGGTGCCAAAGAACGGCGTGAGCACCATGTCCGAATGGATCGACTCTTCGCGGTACGTGAGGGCCTTGATCGTGAGGGTGCGCACGCCCTCGAGATGCACGAGGACCTTGCCGTGTTTCCGGGCCCGAATCTCCGCGTGCTCGACATGGAGTTGACTCAACACCTCATACTGCTTGACTAGTTTGTGCTCCTGCTCCATGGTCGCGGTGAGGGCCGCGGCGGCCCCGCCACCCAGACAGCGTTTGACCGCCTCTTGCTCGGCCTTATAGGAGGCCGGCGTAAAGGTAAAGCGCGCCTTGAGCACCCGCTCAGCGAGATCGAGCGCCGTCCCATCGTCGAGGACCCCGGGGCGCACGAGGCCCGGGCCACCTGGGGGCACGAGGTAGGCGAGCGGGCCACGCAGGATCTGCCAGGCGACCACGGTCCAGCCCCCAAGGGCGAGGAGTAAGCTCAAGACGAGCGCCGTCAGCAAGCCGGTCTGCATAGTCTCGGTCGTGATGTATTTGTCCATCCAGGAGGGCATCATGCTTACCACGGGCTATAGGTCATCGGACGCGGTGGCAACAGACCCGGGAGCGGGAGCAGTTGCATCTCATGCAGCCAGTGCAGCACCGCGCCCGGAGGCTTGCCACGCTTGCCTCGGTAATTGGCATACCCGCCCACGAGCGTGCCGAGCAACCAGATCGTCGGGGGCAGGAGCATCAGGAGGCCCACCGAGACCATGCCGACATTGCGCACATCATCCAGGTCCACGCCGTAGACGGTAATGGGTTCATCGAGCACTTGAGGACAGCGTTTCCACATGCGTGTCTTTCCTCGGGTCGCGCTGCCGGTGGCGCAGGCTCGCCAGCCAGAGCCCACCGAGCACCAGCGCTACCAACGTGAGTTCACCATAGAGCACCATGACGCCCTTTCGCTGGCCCCCTGCGTCCACCAGAGGGCCAGCACACGGTTAGAGGCCCAGACGATGCTGCCGCAGGCCATGGAGGCACAACAACACGAGGGCCAGCGCCAGCCAGAACACCGGGTCATGCACCAGACGCACGCCCGTAAACCCGTCGAGAAACGCCTGCAGGGCACTTGGCAACCCCTGCAGGAGCCCGGTCGCCGCTGCCGCAGCGGTGTAGGCACTGTCCACGGTGCGCGAGAGAAACGCGCCACCGACTCCAGCCCCCCCCGCCAGGACGGCCTGGCCGGGATAGCCCCCCGCGAGACGGAGCAGTCCGGTCGCAATGGCACCTCCCGACAGGAGTTTCAGGGGCATGCCCGTCATATAACTCCACCCGGTCGCAGCCGCATCATCAATCCCACCAATCTGGACCGCCTGGCCGGTGGTCGCCACCGTATTCGCCCAGGCCATGGGCGCCAGGCCCACGCCGACGATGAGGCAGGCAACCGCCACGCCAGTCCACCAACGGTTCATGCTGCATCTCCTCTTGGTTAGTATCGTTCGCTCATTAGAGTACCATAATCATTCATTGTAGAGCAACGGGGCATCATGTACAATCTTTTTTTTGTGACCGGGCGTGCATTGGGGAGGTTCGTCACGCCATCAAGGATGCAGAATCGCTTGACGTGCAAGGGATACTATGTTGATACTTATAGGAGCAGTGTCTCTCACCAAAGGGATTGGGGTGCGCCCACTGAACTTAGGGCCGATAGGTCGCCGGGTGGCGGGGCGGCGTGTGGAAAAGGGGTGGACCCAGACGCGCCTGGCCGAAGTCGCCGAACTCTCCCAGCATACGATTGCGGTGGTCGAATCCGGCCGCCATCCCCGCCTCACCCTCGCCACCATCGTGGCGATTGCCGAAGCCTTGGAGATCAGCCTGCACGAACTCGTCTATGGGCGCGCCCCCTGAGTGGTCCACGCGCCGGCATCTGTGCTACACTGTGCCGATCAAGAGGCCCTGCCTCGTGATGCCGGGCTGGTCGCGGTAGCCCTCGAAGCCCGACGGCCAGCCCCTGGCACTCGCCCCTCGCAGCCCCTTGCAAAAGCCCGTACACTCTCCCCAGACGTCGCCGCCTCCCGGTGGGGCCCTATGTGGCCCGTGAGGCCTGCTTACGAGACGCACGTCCAGGAATCGCAACGGAAACGTGGGTGGGCCCTAGATGGCCCTGGAGGGATTCGCATGCGACCAGTGCTCCTTATCAGTCTGCTTCTGTGTGGGCTCGTCAGCGGCGCCCACGCCTTCCCCGCGCAGTATACCTTGCTCGCCCTCGATCCTGGCGTCACCCCCGTGGCCCTCGACCGTGCCCAACACCGCGCTCTGGTGCAGGTCGAGGTGCAGCAGCCGACCCCCCATACGGCCCTGATCCTCCTCACCGAGGATGGCGTGCAGACCATCCTCACGCTCCCGGCCGAGGTTACCACCGCGTTCGGCCAGGGCACGGCGGGGCAGCTCGTGGCGGGGCAGTTTCACCTGGGACCGTTCGGCACCCGCACGCACGCGTTTGGCCTCAATGAGGATGGGGCGTTTCAAGACCTGGGCACGACGGATGGCGACATCCTCTTTTCCGCCGCCAGTGGGGTGAACACGCAGGGGCTCTTTGCGGGCTTTGGCGATAATCCCGACGTCACCCAGATTGTGGCCCTGCGCTCGGACGGCAGCGGCTGGACCATCCTCCCGCTCCTGGCGCAGGGGCCGAGCTTTGGCCTCGGCATCAACGAGGCGGGCACCATCGTCGGCTGGGACGCCACGCCAGGCGGGGACACCCATGCCGTCGTCTGGCCGCTCAGTGGCGGGGAGACGGACGTCCATCCCGTCACCACCCCCAGTCGGGGCAGTCTCGGCTTCGCCATCAACACGGCTGGGAGTGTGGCAGGTGAAGTGCTGGCGCTCAGCGGGAGTCGTGGCTTTGTGCGCGCGTACGACGGGACCGTGATCCTCTGTGAGCCCGTCACCGGGGATCAATTCACCAGCCTGGGGGCCTTGAACGATGCGGATGAGGCGGTCGGGCAGAGTGGGCGCTTTGCCGCCACCGGCAATATCACCCAGGCGATCAGGTGTGAGCAGGGGCAGGCCGTGCCGCTGTTACCACTCACCACGGGGGCGGACGGCTGGACGTTCCAGCGGAGTGTGGGGATCAGCAATGATGGGGCGATCCTGGTGGTCGGGACGTATCAGGGGCAAGCGCGGGGGGCACTCTTGCGGCCCGTGACACCCGCGCCGGCACCAGAGAAACCGAAAGAACCCGAACCCCGCGAGCGCAGACGCCCAGGATTACGGCGGTGACGTATCAGTAAAAGCAATAGCCCCTATCAGCAAAACTAATAGTGGGCACCAGGAATATCGGTGCGCGTAATACCTGGACGGACATGGTACAGGTGCTGCTCCGACACGGGAGCCCGCAGGCACGGTCAGGTGGCCGGGGGATCAGGATACCTGGGCGGCTGGAGCAAGGCCCGCAGCGTGGCATGCAGGGCCATCATCATGCTGTCCGGCAACACGTCGAGGAGGACATGGAGTTCATCACGGGCGATGGGGGGCAGGGGACGGCGCGTCAGGTGGACATCGGCCAGAACCAGATCAGGACGCAAACACCCATCGGCCATAGGACCACTCCTCCTGGCTCGGAGCCAGCGGCCCCAACTGCCTGGTGTGGGCAACTCAGGTCATTCCCTTAGATAGGCATAGGGGAAAACCCTATCCCATCCATCAGGAAAACACAAGGAAGAATTTGGTACCGGGTTAGACGGGAGAGGGTGCCGGCGGGGCAAGCACGGCGGTCGCTTCCAGCATCGCGACAAAACCCGGCAGCACGGTGCGGCGGTGCTCCAGGAGGGTGGCAAGTTGGCGCAGCGCGGCCACGTCCGCGGCGGGCCACCGGGCCACGCGAGAGACGAGCGCGCGCAGGTCGGGGATGGCCTGGAGATGCGCAGCAAGATCGTCCTCCTCGACGCTGCTGGGCGATGGAACGAGGAGCTGCGACAGGGGCACCTCCAGGCTGAACGCCAGGTAGAGGAGCGCCCGCAACGAGGGCCACTTCTCCCCGGCCAGGATCGAACTGGTATGCCGCTGTTGCAGCCCCGCCTGGTGTCCCAGGTCCCTATCCATGATCCCAGAGATCTCCTTCGCCACCCGCAGGCGGGTGGCAGCGGCGGCCCGGACTTCCAACGCCCGGAGCACAAACGCTTCCGAGGAACCGAGCGGCATTTTCGGGCTGCGTCCCATGTCTTCCTGATCTCCTTCTACCACGTAGATTTAAGGGTTAAGGGTTAAGGGTCGGAGACTGGTGCAGATGCGCACCATCCTACACTATCTCCTCCCCCTTAAAACTTAAAACTTAACGCTTAAAACTGCTTATCTATCGTACCAGAATCTGGCACAGAATAGTGGACTGTAGCGAAAAAAACAATAGGCGAAGTGTCTGGCTTTGTGGAAAAACCCCTAGGCGCATAGTGCTATTTTTTTGCGCTTGCGCTGTCCTCTAATCGCTTTATAATACCACCTATTCGCAATTATAGCGCTTTTTCAACGTACATGCCCCCCTCTCAGGAACGAGCCTATGGAGATGTTGTTGTTTGACGAGTGCGTGCGCCGGCAGCAGTCGCGTGAGGCGCTGGCCGCGACGTTAGAGACCAGTCAGCGGCGCCTGGAGCGCATCGAGCGCCAGGAACAAGGGGTGACGCTGGCCGAGCTGGAGCGCTGGGCGCAGGCCCTGCAGGTCCACCCCTTTGATTTGGTGCACTTTGACGGCGTGCCTGAGCCGCGTCGCTGTCTGTGCTGTTGTCATCGCTGGACACGCGCCCTGCGGGTCAGACGGCGCTCACCAGGGGAGAAGACGCCATGACCGCGCCGCTGCCCCGTCCGCGCCGGGCCGCCCGCGTCAGGCCCCGGCAGCACCCCACGCCCAAGCAGACGCTCCAGCGAGCCTGGGACGCCATGGAAACGGAGACGCATGTGGCCTTTCTCATGCTGGTGCTGACCGCGATGGAGCGGCAGGCCCTGCGCCAATGGCTGGCCAATGAGGCTCTAGAGGAGGACGGCGTATGGCCCTGATCACGACGATGGAAGACCTGCTCACGGCCCGGGGCTATGTCATTACTAACGGCAGAGCCGCCCGCCCTACACCGCCCACTGCTCCTGCGATGCCCGTGCCGAGCCTCGATCTCCCAGCCACCAAGTGGCACACGATGCGCAGGCGGCGGCAGTGGGAAGAAGAGGAGCAGATCGCCCTCCTGCGCTGGGTCGATGAGGTGGCGGTGCGTGAGGTGCCTCTGCTCCGGCTCCTCTACCACATCCCGAACGGCAAATACCGGAGCAAGGCCGGCGCGGGTCGCCTGAAGGCGATGGGCGTGCGTCCAGGGTGTCCAGATTTGCATTGGCCGCTGGCTCGCCGGGGCTACCACGGCATGTGGTTAGAGCTCAAAGCCCAGGGTCGTCGTGCCGATGCCAACCAACGGGCCATGCACGCCTTGCTGGCACACGCGGGCCATTACGTCGGCACCTATCAGGGCTGGCTCGCCGCGGCGACGGCGCTCTGCTGGTATATCGATCGTCCTGATATGTTCCCCGACACGACAGGGGAGATTTAAGTTTTAAGATTTAAGTTTTAAGCAAGAGAGGAAGAGCATGTGGCCATTTCCCCCCTTAAACCTTAACCCTCTCCTCCACAGGAGGTCGCCATGGTCGAAGCCCACAACGATGACGACCGCTGGTATCCGCGCGAGCATGCGACGTGCACCCGTGACCGGCGGCTGTTCCTCGTGCTGGTCGCCGTGGGCAGCGGGCTGGCCTTCCTCGGGTGGGTGTTGTTGTTCTGGGTAATCATTCTTGGGCTGAGATAGGAGCAATCCCATGATCTATCAGTATTACTTCCGCGAACAGCGCCGCCTGGCCGTAGGACCGGGTGACGCCAGGCACCGGCTCGATCTCCCCATCTCGGCAACGCTCTATGCCCGGATGCAAGCCCTGCGTCTGGACGAGCAGCCACGCGTGCTGACGGTCCTGCGGGAGGCCCTCGATCTAGCGATGGATGCCTGGGACGAGGCGGCACGTGAGGAGCCCCAGGAGCCCCTCGTCACTGCACCACATGCAGCAGCGGGGACAGGCTGTGCAGATCGCGGCACCTATCGTCTGGAGGCGTGGCCAGAGGGCAGCCCAGAGCCGCTGGAAGAGCAGGGGGTGTGAGCTATGCCAGCCCATCGGCCCGTGCTCATTTTAGACTATGACGGCGTGATCCATTCCTATGCCAGTGGCTGGCAGGGCATCGACGTCTGCCCTGATCCCCCCACAGACGGCCTCTGGCGCTTTCTGGAGGAGGCCCATCCGCACTTCACCCTGGCGGTGCACTCCTCGCGCTCCGGGGCACTGATCGGACGGCGGGCTATGCAGCGCTGGGCTCTGGAATGGGGGAAGATGGCCGGGTACGTCATGGCGGACGGCTGTCTGGATACGGTGGACGCGGTGTTTGCTGAGAGCCCGGACGGCACGGAGCGCTGGGCGTTGACGTTTCCCGAACACAAGCCCCCGGCATTCCTGACCATTGATGACCGGGCGATCACGTTTCGCGGCAACTGGAACGAGGTGGACGTGGAGGCATTGCGGGCGTTTCGACCCTGGACGCGGAACAGCGCGCCGCCCCATGAGCGACCACCAGAGGGGGCAGGAGGACGCGCATGAGGAAATCACAGCAGCCACGGCCTCCACCCTCTGCTCTCTATAACACGTATGGCGAGACCCGCGAGACGCGACAGGCGCGCATCTTTAAAAGTCTCGTGTATGACCTCCTCGATGCCATCGACGAGTTCAGCTATGAGGCGGTCTATTTTGGGGTGGGCTGCGAAGTCTTCCCCGATGCGGTCAATCCCTGGGAAGGGAATGACCAGTAAGCCCCCCGGATGGTGATGTAAGCACCATCCGGGATCACGAAAGGAGCTTCTCCCATGCAGAGCGAAGCGTCTCAGAAGCAGGAACGCAACCTCTTCACCCATGAGAGCCCGCCACTAAGTGTGCTCCATGCTGAGGACATAATCACGCTCGATGCGGCACTTTTCTCCTGTACGATCCGCACATTGCCGCTAAGTCTCCTGGGTATCAGCGTTTATTTGGCGGAGATCACCCCAGAAGTGGCCATGACCCTCTTACAGCGGAAAAACACCAATCGCAGTATACGGTTATCCCAACTGCGACGGCTCAAACGGGCCATTGAGAAAAGTCGGTGGCAAATTAACGGAGAAACGATCATTTTCGACCATGAGGGACGGCTTGTCGAAGGCCAGCACCGGCTTCAGGCCGTGATTGATTTACAACAGACGATCTGGACCCTCGTTGTCCACGGCATTGACTTCGAGCGGTTTAAGACGATGGGCCAGGGGGCCAAGCGCACCGCCGGAGATATTCTGGGGATTCAGGGTGTCAAGAACGCCACGAATATCGCTGCCGCCTTGCGCTGGGTCTATCGCTATGAAACCGGACAAATGATGAATGCCCATCCTGATATCACCGATAATGAACTCACGGATACATTGCCGCAGCATGCGTCTATTCTGCAGTCGATCCCCTTTGGGAAAAAATGTCAGGGATTGGCAGCGCCCGGGCTGACAACTGCCCTCCATTACCTCTGTCGCGTCGGGCCACTGCCGGCAGACCCCAAGCCGCCCAGGCGAGGCAGACCTCGGGAGGTTTCACCAGCGTGGGATGGGGCAGATTCCCAACAGCGCAAAGGGCGAGCAGATCACTTTTTTTGGAGTCTGGCCACAGGAGAAAACTTAGAGCCAGGAGATCCGATTCTGATCTTACGGAATCGTATTCTCCAGCCAAAAGGCCCACGGCGGGTGCGGTACATCCTGCGCGATGAAGCCAAGGCGCCGATGATTATTAATGCCTGGAACCTCGCGGTGACAGAACCTGGCATCAAACTCCGCGATGCCGGGAAGTTGGTCTGGCATGGCAGAGTGGGACAAAAGTTCCCACAAATTCTCTAGGAAGGGGCAGAAAGGTCCGTAAGGAATTAAGGGGGGGTGGGGCCACCACCCCCCCCTAATTCAGCCCCTGTTTTCATAGGGCATCCCAGCCTATTGGGAGTGGAGAAGGAGAGGCGCTATGAGCCGCACCGCCCTGCGCCGTCCGAAGCGCCCGCGCCCGACGCGCTACCAGCAACTCCTGCGTGACCCGCGGTGGCAAAAGCGGCGGCTGGAGGTCATGCAGCGGGATCGGTGGACGTGTCAGGAGTGTGGGGCAAAGGAGAAGGAGTTGCAAGTGCATCATAAGTGGTATGTCCCTGGTGGTCCGTGGGAAGCGCCGATGCGTGCCCTGGTGACGTTGTGTGTCGGGTGCCATGGGAAGCTACGCAGACGTTAGGAGAGGAGCCATGCCCCAGCCCCATATCTGTACGTGGCGCGTGACGCAGTACGTCCTCCTGACGCTGCCCCAGGAGGGTTTTGCCGATAGATCCATCACCTGGTCGTGCACATGCGGGCGCTCCGAGAATCTGGCCGGGCATATCAAGCTCGGCATCCCACTCGCCACCCCGGCGTTTTGGGCCGACGTGCGCAAGGCGGACGAGGCGCGGGGCTCGCCGCAAGCGCGGATGGCGGCACAGCAGCACCAGTGGCGGGTAGCTTAGTGGCCGTTGGGGCGGTCCAGGAGGGCCTCGCGACCATAGATAGATTCGTACTCACTATCAGGGAGATCGTCGCCGTCAGCCATGGCGCACTCTCCGGGCAAAGGGGCTGTTCAGGTCGGCAAACAGGGGCATCTGGCCGAGGTGCTCTTTCAGGAGCCGACGCGACTCCGCCGCATGGCGCAGATGCAAGGGCAAATCGGTGAGTAAATGGCACCTATTACGAAGGTAGAGGCACGGATGAAATCTCACGCTCCTGCTCCCAGATATAGCGATAGCAGCTCTTACAATAGCCACGGACTGGAGCGCCCACAATGTCAGCACGACGCCCACAACGCACGCACGGGGCTTCATGGAGAGGCTGCGTTTTTTCGTGGCGACCATCGCCATGATAGGGACGCTCTCTCCCTCGGCGCGTCAAATATTCATGGCAGGCATGGCAACGCCCCTTTCGCAGGGGCTTGGAAGGACGTCCACAATTTAGACAAAGTTTCTTCGGTCGATGACGATCTATCTGATGAATTGCCTCCAAGCGACCATCGATCTTCATATGACAGAGACGGCAGAGAATGGCGATATTCTCTGGGGCATTATTCCCGGTATCCTCATCCTTGTGATGGCGGTCAACGCCTGGTGCGCCACAAACAACACATGGACCAAGGGGATAGCGGCGACGAGCCCGAGCACGTTTGGTATTGGGATGAGCGTCATCCCCTTTCCATCCAGGGGTTTCTTCAGCATGCCGGGCCGCAGCTTTCCAGCCCGTTTCCAGCCCAAAAGGCCGCTCCTGCCCAGTGCGCCGCTTGTATTCATTGCACGCTGAACATCTACTCTTGCTTGTACGAGCCTTCATTCTTCCGCAATGGACACATGGATATGGCATCTATCTCTCCTCTATTGATGCCATATTCTAACAGATTATGTCATAAAACGCAAAGGGATTTGACCAAGCATTTCTTTAGAAAGACGTCTTGTTTCAGCAGCATGATGTTGATGCAAGAGCATATCAATTCTCAAATGACATCTATTGCAGCACGCAATACAATGTTCTGGAATCACACACAAGGGCTCACACTGGCAACAGTGCGCGACGGTCAGCACGACAACGCCATTGGCCCAGATCGCGGGTTGTTGGTCGCGTTCGACACAGCGCCGGGGGCCAGGATGGGTGCAGTGCAAGCCACAGTAGCCGGGACCACCTGGGCACTCACATTGCCCCTTCGCCCGCCCATAACGAATGTAGCGCGAGAACTCTTTCCAAGTCGGCGGATAAAGGGGAGGCAGACGATGGGCCATAGGGAGTCTCCTCAGGCATCAGCAGGCTCATCAGGGATCACCTGCACATGGTCCCGAATCCAGATGGCCAGGTCGATGGCCCACCTTCGAACCGTGTCGGGGTCCTGCTGGCAAAAAAAGGTCACGAGTTCGGCATCGGTGAGGGTGTCGATCTCCACGCTCTGCCAGACGCCATCACGAGGGAAGCGGACGAACATATTGGTCATCGGTGCTCTCCCAAGGGAAGGGTGGGCGTATGCGTGTCCCACAGCCCCGCATGGGTCGCGCACAGGTGGAGCAGGATACCAGCATCGGTGTAGTACCCCTGCACCGCCCCGATACAGACCCCGGCACCTTCATCGGCCAGGCGACAGACGAGGGGCTGCTGGCAGTGGGGACAGACGCGGACAGCTGGTACGAGGGTCTCAGGCATGGCGGACCTCATCATAGAGCTTCTGTCGCCAGCAACAGACCGGGCAGAGCATGCGCAACGGCGTCGGAATACGAAACGTGCGATGACAGGCGAAACAGCGCCGCCACTGCCGGGGACGGGGAATGCGGAGACGAGGCATAGGGGGCATAGGCACCTCCAGGGTTAGCGCCAGCGCCGCACGAGCAGCCACAGCGCCTCGACCACATCGCCCCAGTGCAACTCCTGGAGGCGCAGCAGCAGTACCAGGAGGGCGAGGAGGAGGACGGTGGCGAGGAGCAGGGTGCGCATGGGGGGTCCAGGGTTAGGTAGAGGCAGCCATCGCACATGAGGGGTCAACATGGTCCTCATCATAGCGGTCCACAAGGTAGTCCAGCGAACAGTCGAGGGCACGCGCAATCGCGGTCAAGGGCTGAATGCCAGGATTGGTCGTCTCACCCGACTCAATGCGGGAGAGTTGCCCCTGATCAATGTCTGCCCGACGCGCCAGCTTGCCCTGACTCAATCCGAGACGTTTTCGACGGGCTCGTATGCGTTCACCCAACGTCATAATGCATGGCCTCCTAGAAGAGAGTATGCCGGAAGATATGCTTTATTGCAAGAGATTTGTTGCAGGTTACATTTGAAAATGCTACAATCCTCTCATGCATTTAGACATTGCTTATTCTCATTGAACGTCTTGCAATGTCACATAAGCCTACTCAATCGTAGGCAGTTTTGCACGCAGAGAGGGCAGAGCATGAGTTACAAGCAATATCGCCCGCAGGTCTGGGCGAAGACCAATGGACACTGTTGGTACTGTGGCAAGCAGATGAATCCCTTTGACGACTTCACGATTGAGCATCAAGACGCACGCAACAACGGGGGTGGCGATGAGTTAGCCAACCTCGTACCTGCGTGCAACTCGTGTAATAGCCGGAAGAATACGAAGGGGGTCGAGGAGTTTCGAGCATATCTCGTAAGTAAGGGAGATTGGCGATTTTGGGGCGAGAAACATACGCACCAATTACCAGAAGCCCAAGAGGAGAGAACAGCACCAGATGATGGTGGCTTTGTCTATACATGCCCTGTGTCCTTAACCTGGCTGCATATCCTAAGTATTCATGCGCTCCCTCGCATGGACACGCCATCTCTAGCCTTTACAGCATTAGCGCTGTTCGAGCATGCAAATGCCTGGACCATTGAGCCATTGCGCTGTTATGGCTGGATATCCTTTGCAATCTTACGGGCATATACCGTTGAAGAAACACCAACAATTCTTGGCTGTCTCTATAGGCTGGAGCAGGTGGATTTCTTCAAGCTGGAATGGACCACAGAACATGGATTTGCGTACTCCTTTGATATTGATCGCATGAAGCAGGCGGCACAAGAGGCTGCCTATCGAGCCATGGGCAGAGAGTGTCAACACACCCACTAAGAGGTATTGCTCTTTGTCGTAAAGAAGATGTGACATCCGTCACACTGAGAATGAGGGTGTAGCCATGAGAGCATCATGTATTTCTTATCCCGAGAAAGAGCCCCTCATTCTCATCAGGAGGTCACAGTTGGTGCTCTGCGATGGCAACCATTGTGCCGCCGCGCTTCTCTCCTTTTTCGGGCACTGGCACAACCACAAACTGGCGAATCGTGAGCAAGCCATGCACGCGAATCGAATCGCTCGCCTCCATGGTGAAGAAGGCAAGCAGGACACCTCCCTATTGCAATTCCAGAATGAAAGCGCCATCGAAGAAGGACTCCTCGGGCTCTATGGACGCAAAACGATTCGCGTTGCCCTCGATCTGCTCATCGAGAAAGGATTTGTGACGGTTCACAAGAATCCTACGACACGCTACCGCTTCGATCATACACGCTACTTTCTGTTTCATCCCGAGGCGGTAACTGCGCAACTCCTTGCAAGAGCTGATGAGGTAAAAGTGCCTGATCCTGAAAATGAAAAAGACGAGGACTATATAGACTCAAATTCCTCACAAGCTATTGATATTTCCGATGAGGTAAAAATACCTGATCGTGATAGCACTTTTACCTCATCGTCAGGTAAAAATACCTCATCGTCAGGTAAAAATACCTCAACAATACCAGAGATTACTTCAGAGATTACTTCCAGAGATCTTGGGGAGGGGGATACGCCCCCGCCCGCGTACGAGACAATAGCAGCCCAGGTTACTGGCACGGCAGGACGCTACAAGCCACCGAAGGACTTTGCACCCACGCCTGAGAGACTGGCACAAGCTGCACGAGACGCACCCCATGTCGATCTCGAACTGTTGACCAAGCGGTTTAAGGTGATCACGTACAAGAGCCAGCCCTTAGACTGGCAGGATCGCTGGTGTCAGATGGTGCTGGAAGAGGAAGAAAAGGCACGGGAACGTGGCTCTGGAGGTGCCCGCTCGCAACGCGAGAGTGACGAGGAGGCGGCGGCGCGGCATGGACTCACGCTGAAATCGTATCGCTCCATGCGCAATGGGGCAGAAGTGTTACAGGAGGTGCTGCATGAACAACCCGATGACGCAGGACGACGCCCCCCGCTTCTTCGAGGTCCTCAATGAGCTGGCCGTCTTTTTCAGCGACCAGTTGGAGAAGGAGCGCCAGCGGCTCTACTGGGCGCTCTTTCGCAACGAGGTGAGTCTGCCCGAGTGGGAATACGCGGCGGCGCAAGCGATGTGGCGTGAGACCTTTCACAAGGTCCCATTGCCCGCCGTCCTCATGCACTTTGTCCAGGAACTGCGCCAGCGCCAGGAGCGGGAAGCCCGTCTCGTTGAACGGGCGCAGGAGCAGACCCGGCAGGCGGAGGCAGACGCGGCCCTCAAGGCGCTGCGGGCCTCCCCGGAGTGGCAAGAGGCCCAGGCGCAGCAAGAGGAGGAGGACCGCCAGAAGCAGGAGGAGTACCGGGAGTGGATCAGGAAACAGCCACGGGATGTGCAGGTGGCCTTGGGCCACATCAATCCGCCTGATCCACGGCGCTGGTTGCCCCTGACGGAAGACTTTGCCCCAGAGGGACGCCGCCCACGGGGACTGACCCCGCTGCGCAAGCTCATTGGCGGGAAGGAGGAGGGCGCATGACCGACACCGACCACCCGCGCTTTACCGCGGCCCTCACCGAGCTCGCCACCCTGCTGCGCGACACCCTCCCCCCGCAGCAGGAGGGGCGCTACTGGCGGCTGCTCCAGGACCGCATCACCCTGGCCGAGTGGGAGTACGCCACCGAGCAGGCCGCGCTGCGGGAGACGTTTTACCATGTGCCGCTGCCGGCACACTTGATGGATTATGTCAGAGAGTACCGCCAGGAGGTAGCCTAGATGAGCGATGTCCGTGATTTCAACCGCCTGATCCGGGCCGGCACCCCCGTGCTCGGTATCTATCACGACCAGGGCCAGTGGGTGACGGGGCGGCTGCAGCGCATGCGCCGGCATCGGTCCGGGATCGCCTGGGAGGCCCAGCCGTGGGGGCAGACGAGCTGGCGCGAGCTGAAAAGCTATCGGCAGGTGTGGGTGGACCGCATGGGGGAGGAGGCCTAGATGGCAACCTATCGCAAGATCAAAGCCCTGTATGAGCTCGACATAGGCATGCAGGTGCAGACGCCTGATGGTGAGATATGGACCATCTACGCCCGGTCATCGCTGAGTCGCCAATGTCCCCAAAGTCGGAAAGCCGTGAAGCTGATGCAGGATCAGGGCCGGCGTCTCCGGATCGTCCGTGGGGGGGACCTCTATGGACTCCGCCTCGTCCCTCTTGCCGTGGCTGTGCGGGAGGAGGACGCCCCATGATCGTGCAGTACAGCCTGGAAGACTTCACGATGCGCCTCACGGCCTCCTATGCGACCGCCGCCTGGCTGGAGACGCTGACCGATGCCGAGCTGGCAGAGCACCTGGAAGAGACCCTGTGGCTCAAGGCCCCGGCGCTATCGTGGGAGCATGACGTGCTGGGCGAGGTGATTGATCGGTTGCGGCGAGAGAAGGACGACTAGATGCAGCAATTGCTGTTGTTTCCGCATGATCCCTGGACCCCTGGCGTCTTTCCGGAGAGCACCGTCTTGTACTGTCCCCCGGATGTGGAAGAAGCGCATCTCGCCTGGAAGGCCAGTTGTGGCCCGTGTGCCCTGGCGGCGGTCCTCGGCGTCCCCGTGGCCCGCGTGCGCCGGCTCTTTCCCGACTTTCCCCAGCGCCCCTGGGTGAATCCCTCGACGATGTGGACGGCCCTCAGCCTGGCGCGACGGCCCGCGACCAAAACCGGGACACAGTGGCCGCGCTATGGCCTCGCCTTCGTACAATGGGAAGGCCCGTGGCTGGAGCCGCGTGTCCCTATCGGCGCCGCCTATCGCTACACCCACTGGGTCGGTGTCGCCACCTCCCCGATGGGCAAGGCCCTCCTCTATGACGTGAATGCTGCAAGCTGGTTGCACCGGGACACTTGGGAAACAACCATCTGCCCCCTGATCACCGCCACCATCCCACGCGCCACCGGAGGATGGCATCTGCGCTGGACGTGCGCCGTGGAGGAGGGATGCTAGCCATGCTCACCCTGCTCGGACTGATCATCATTGCGGGCGCCGTCTGCTGGCTCGCTTGGGAAACCCGCCGGGTGTCGCGGCTGATCGGCCTCTATGCGGCTGAGGTCCGGCTGTGGCGGGAGACGTTAGAGCAGTGGGACGCGCAGCGCCCGCGGGAGGAATGCTGAGTGATGCGCTTTGCCTATGCCGATCCCCCGTATCTAGGGCAAGCCCGGCGGCATTACCAGGCTGATCCGCGCTGTGCGGAAGTCGATCATGGCGTGCTCCTAGCCGAGTTGACCCAAGGGGCATTTGACGGCTGGGCACTCTCCTGTTCCTCGCCCTCGCTGCGCATATTGCTACCGCTGTGTCCTCCTGAGGTGCGCGTGATGTCCTGGGTCAAACCCTTTGCCATATTCAAGCCGCACGTGAACCCAGCCTATACGTGGGAACCTGTCCTCGTCTGGGGCGGCCGTCCGCGTACACGCCACCAGCCCACCGTGCGTGATTGGGTTGCGGCAAATATTACGCTCCAGCGGGGATTGGCTGGCGTGAAACCGTTCGCCTTTTGTTCCTGGCTCTTTGCCGTGCTGAATATGCAGGCGGGGGATGAGTTCGTTGATCTGTTCCCTGGCTCTGGGGCGGTGCAGCGTGCCTGGCAGCGCTATGCCCAGCAGCCGTGCCAGTTATCATTGGTTCTGGAGGCAGAAGACTAACCATGCCCACCTTTCTCGCCGGCTACACGTCCCCCCAGCCCACGTTTGGCCCCTGTCCGCACTGTGGCATGCTGGTGCTGCTGCGGGTCTGGCGCAAGCACCCGGTGTCAGGGAAATGGCACTACCAGACGCAGCGGCCCCCACGCAGTCCCGTGCTGGGGACGAAGCATATGTGCCTTGACGCACCACGGACAGACGCTGCCGGAGCTACCACCCTCCCGGCAGCGCTGTCGCAGGAACGAGATGTGCTGGAAGAAGCAACAGTGTAACACAGGCAGTTTTACGTTGTAAGGGTGAAGTTTTAAGTGGGGGAAAGTGCCGAAGATGGTGCACATGCATAGCAGTCTCGGACCCGTAACCCTTAAATCTTCACCCTTAACCCTCTCTCCGAAGGAGAGCCCATGGCGACGAATACGCTTGTGCCCGTGCCCACCGAAGGCACGCTCGATCTGACCGTCTCGCCCCGCCTGCCCAGTATTGCCGACATTCAGCAACGCATGACCTGGATGGGGGAATTTCGCCGGCTCCTCGTCCAGTATGTGGAGGAACAGATGGACCCCAGCCGGCATATGTACAGCTTCGAGAGTGGCGGGTATCACCGTATCCAGAGCAAGACCGAGATCACGGCCATGCTCGCCAAAGGCCAGAAGCCCGCCCTGAATCAGGATGGAATCCATAATCTGCTGGCGGTCTATGAAGCCGACTTTGACGCCCCGCACCTCGAGGAATGCCGTGAGGACGGCCATTACCAGGTCCGCATCATGCTGCCCCTGCGCTATTTTGGCGGGCGGCGGGTGGTCGGCTTTGGCTCCTGCTCGACCCGCGAAAGCAAGTACGCCTATCGCTGGGTGAACGCCAATCAGGTGCCGGCGGGCGTGGACAAGAGCACGCTCAAATCCCGCACCTTTACGCCCCAAGGACGCCAGGCGTATACGCGCTACCGCCTCGACAATGACGACCTCGCGGATGTCGAATCGACGGTGCTGCAGATCGCCTTCAAACGCGCCAAGTCCTCGGCGGTGAAAGCGCTGCCCGGGGTCTCCGAAATCTTTGCCGAGGTGGGCGATCCGGGCGAGACCGAGGAGCGGCCCGACGAGGAGCGTCAGGTGGTGCTCGCCCCTCTGCAACAGTGGCTCCGTGGCATGCGGGCGACGACGCAGGCACGGGCGCTGCTGGCGGTCTTTGGGGAACCGCTACGGGTCAATGACGTCCCTGCCCTCCCACTGGACCGCCTCATCCAGGCGGGGCAGGTGGTCGAGATTGCCACCCGGGCGGGCCTGGACTGGAGTAGCACGACCGTCGCGGCGGACCTCAAGGCCGTGCTCGCGCGCTCGGCACAGCAGGCCCAAGAGGAGCTCTATGGCGAGCGCCAGGGCGGCGGGCAGCCTGGCCCCGTTACGGATGTCGATCCCACGACCGGGGAGATCCGCAACCAGCCGGATTTGTGGCAGCGGGAAGAAGCACAGGAGGGCGGAGGTGTCACGAATGGCAGTTGAGGGGGGATGCAGAAATGGGCAAATGACGTGGAGCATATCGCCGTGGTGCCACGAACGGGGGGAGAGGGTCTCCTACTCCCTCCCAAAGCCTTGCGTGTCTCTATGACGCCAGGAGAAGGCAAAAACGGCCATATGGCGAAAAGTGTCCCACATCAGGGGTGCACACTGCGGTGCCGCACACTCGCCACGGTGCTGCGGTACTCCTGGAGCACCTGCGCCGCCGTGAGGGCGTAGTTCCAGACCTTCACCTCGTCGAGCTGGCCGGCGAAATACGTGCTGGTGCCCGCCGGGGTGCCGCAGAAGTGGAAGTCCCCGGTCGCGCCCTTCATGGTCGTCACGGCGGCGGTGCTTTGCTGGACGCCATTCAGGTAGATGCGCAGGGTGGTGTTGTCGAACGTCACGCCGACGTGATACCACTGGCCTGCCTGTAAGGGCGTGGTGAGGCGCACGGCGATGTAATTCCCACTGGCGTCTTGCGTGTACGCTGCCTGGTCAAAACCGGTCGTCGGCGAGCCCCAGGCAAAGCCAAAGGAATCCGAGGTGTCGCCATTGTGGACGACAATCTGATTATTGCCCGAGGTCGGCGGCGTGGTCGTGCCTTGAATCCAGAACACATAGCTGTACGGCGCGGTGGTCGGGAGCCCGCCGGTGACCGTCGTGGCATTCACGCCATCACAGCCCAGACTTTTGCTGCCGACCTTCCCTGGCTGCCAGGTGAGGCCGGTCGTCCAGGTGGCGGTGTGCCCGTTGCCGGTGCTATCGCTCGCGCTGGTGCCGGTGCCGTCATTGAGCTTCCACCAGGCGAGCAGACTAGGGGGGGTGGGGGCGGTCCCTCCGGTGCCTTCGTAGGCGCCAATATCACACGATCCGCCGGTGGGTTGGGGGCGGACCGCACCGAGTTTGTCGCTCGCAATCCCGCTCACACAGATGCCGGTATCGAGGGCGGGACTGCCGGTGCTCAACTGATAGGGGGTATCCCCGAGGTTGGTAAACAGCGGATTGGTGCCAAACAGGTTATGATCCGCGACGGGCGCCACGCCACTCACCGTGTTGATGCCGTTCGTCCCGTTCTGGTAGCAGATCGTGTCGCGGACAATGCCCCCGGCATCAATCCCGGAGGAGACACAATAGCCCGTGCTCCCGACCACGGTATTGTAGTGCGCCTTGAGGTTGGTCGTGCTGAGCCCAGAATTGCCGAGGTTGAGGCCCCGGGCACTACTGTGAATGGTCACCGTATTGCCGGTGCTGCTGTCAAAAAACTTGCCACAGTTGACCGCGATGTTGTTGTAGACCTGCTGGCCATCCCCCGACGCCACGAGGAAACAGGAGAGGCCGACATCATGGGCATAATTGCCCCGGATGATACTGCGGTCTGGCCCCGTGGGATCGGTGGGCGAGCCCGACGACCACATCTGAACGGCATAGCCGCTGCAATTGTAGAACTCGTTGTTTTCGATGATCGAGTCATGAAAGGTGAGGTAGGTGCAGTAGGCGTTGAAATTGTTACAGGGGGGGGGACCGCTGTTACAGTTTTGCAGTGCGCCCCACCCAATGTCATGGACTTTATTGCCCCGTACGGTGACGTTACTCGTGTCGGTGTGTGTACTCATGCCGAGGCAGTTGGAGCCAGAGTTTTTATCCGGGCAATGGCCTACGACATCGTTGTTCTGGACCACGATGTCGGTCGAGGGATGGTAGCCCCCCATGTCGATCATGATGCGGCAGTCGGTATTGGCATTGGCCGCGTCTACGGTAAAGCCATCAAACACAATGTGGCTCTTTTCAATGGCCACGATGGTACACTGGCCATAGAGCACCACGTCACACCCCGAGGGCGGGCCAGAGCCCGAGCAACTGGGCTTGATCACGGCGCCGTATTGCACCTCGCTTTTGACAGTCGTGGGCGCCCCCGCACTGCCTGCCGGGATCGTGTCTTTGATCGCCTCGGCATACGTGCCGCTTTTCACAATGAGCGTGTCGCCGCCCACGAGGCAGCCGATGCCCGCCGTGATGGTGGCTTTGGGCGTGGTGTTGGTCTGGGCCGCCGTACAGGAATTCCCATCGTTGCCGCCCGACGTGGCCACCCATATAGTCTTAGCAGTACTAGGAAATGGCAGGAGCAGGAGCGCGAGCAGGAGGAGGAGAGACCACATAATGCACCTCTTTTTTGTTCCCTTATTTAATAATGGCGTCCACATTAATCGTCACCTGGCGCGTGACGTTATCGACCGTGTTAATGTTCAGGTCGATACTACAAGGTGTAGTAGTACACGTAGCCCCTGCGGCAGTGGCCGGGTTGACGAGGGGCAGGCCGTTCAGGGAGCACCCGGCAAAAACCGCGTTACCGCACGTACACGGCGTCGTCAGGAGACTTGTGGCCGTACCGCCGCGCAGGATCGGGTTAATCGTCGTGGCCCCCGCATCGCCCATACACGCGATGGCCAGAATCTGGACCTGGCGCCGGTAGAGATTCGTCCAGCCTCCAGGACTATCGTTGCCCGCGATCAACGTGGGGCTGGTCGGGTCCGGATCACCAATTTGCATGGAGAACGGGCGCGCAGAGAGATAATCCGGCAGTTTGTTCACCAGGGGTCGCCAGCGAGCGGGCGCGGTGGTCGTGTATCGGAGCAGCGTGCACAGATCGGGCGGCAGGGTCACGTCATCCGTGGCCAGGATGCGATTGGCCGCCGCCGAGCCGGTACTCTGGTTCTTCAAGACTAAGGCATTGGTCGTGCCGACATTGCAGATCGCCTTGGTATCGCCACCCTGGGCTGGGGCCGCAAAGCCGGTAATGTTGCGGTCAGCAGCACCACCGTTGAGGAGGGCTGCAAAGGTGCTGGGGAGGACATAATCATTGACATCGGCTACCAGGGCGGTCGGGGCATTCTCCCCCGCCAGGGCAAACGTGCTACTCGCCTTGAGGACGGTACAGTTCGGAAACGTGCTGCCCAGATCCCCGCCGCAACTGCCAGAGGCGGTGCCTGCCGGGAGGTCGGCCACCACCAGGGCACGAAAGGTGGGCGCAGTGGCCCCGCCAGAGGCCGGACCCGCATAGACCAGGTTCGCGGTTTGGGTCGCTTTGGTGAAGGCGATGGTGCCTGCCGCCGTGATCGGGCCACCGGTCTTGGTGAACTCCGGCGCCATCGTCACATCGACGCTCGTCACTGAACCTGTGCCAGTCCCAGAGCCGGGAATAAACGCCTGGTTCTGGGCGCTGATACGGGCGAGACCGCCGACTACGGTATTGTCCGTGAGCAGTGACCCCATGACCATCCCAGGGGAGGGGTTGGTGTCCACCTGATGGCAGCGACCGTATTTGCCCGCGCCATCTGGCGTGGTGCCGTGGACGATATAGGTGCCGGCCTTGCTCGTCACGGCGTTATCCATCTCGCAGGCCGCATCGCCGATTTCGACATAGAGGGCATTCCCGGTGGTGCCCGCCCCCGCGATGACCACATAGAGCTTGATCTGCGTATCCGTGGGCGCAGGTAGAATGAGCTTGCCCTGGCCCCCAGCGCCACCCGGAACGATTTTGGCCAAGCGGTTGATAATAGTACCTGTACTAGTATCGTTAGGGAGTGAGTTGACGCCGGGGACCGATTGTGGCCCCTGCGCCGAGGCGAGGGCACACCAGAGGAGCAGGGGAGTGAGGAGGAGAGGTAGTCGTCGCATGAGCGATCTCCTTAGGGGAAAAAAGGCAACAAGGTCCCAGTGGGAAACGTGGTACTGGCCACGAGCTCATCCGCCCGCAGCCCCATGGGCGGCAGGCCCTGGGAGCGCTGATAGTGGGCCATCACCTCCCCCGCCGTGAGTGCCCGGTTGTAGAGCGTGAGCTGGGCAATCGCGCCGGTCAGATAGGCGGGGGCATCCGTGGTATTCATGCGGCAGACATCAAACGTGGTGGCCGCACTATAGATGGTCGAGAAAAACGCCGTGGTGCTTGCGGTGCCCGTCCCATACGTCATCGCGGCCTGCACGCCATCGACATAGAGGGCATTGCCGCTGCTGTCCACGGTGAAGGCGAGGTGATGCCAGACGTTGGCCGGCGCAATCGTGGTCGAGGTGGTCGAGACCACGAGTTGATCGACCCCGCCGCTGGTGATCAAGATCCGTAGGGTGTCACTAGTATTGTTTTTCCACTCGAGCGCGAGCAAATTGTTACAGCACAGGCCCCCATCACTCATGGAGACAATGATCATCTCCGCCGCCGTGCTGGTCCGCATGGCCCACACGACCAGGGACCCCGCGCTCAGATTGAACGAGCTGTTGTTGGGGATGCTGAGATAGTCATCCGTCCCGTCGCAGTTGATCTGCGCCACGCCCCCGGGCCGCGTCGTGGGACTCCAGCCGGACGTGCTTCCCAGGCTCATGTTGGTGAGGGTGAGGTGGTTTTGGGCCGGCAAGAGGTCAAAGAGGCGATCCCCCCCCGTGAAGCCGAGGAGCGGACGCCACCAGGACACCGCCCCGCGCAGGAGCGGATCACTCAGGACGACCTGGGGGTTCTGCTGTGCCAGCACACAGACCGCCACGAGGAGCAGAGCACAGAGGAAGAGGAGGAGCTTCAGAAGCTGGCGCATAGGGCTAGGTTCCTTGGCCTTGAATGGGCATGGGGTACATCGTGCACTTATGCTTGGTCGTGCTCGTTTCACTGGTGAGCCCAGTGGCATTCCACCAGGCCAAACTGAAGTATCTGCCGGGAATATAAATGTTGCGGAAACTCGCGTACATGGTCGTATTGGTGGCCGTTTGGTACGTCGAGAGCACGCCCACGGGCGTCAGCACGCGGCGCTGATCGCTGGTGATGGTGGTACTACTCTGCCCAACCGCGCCATCCTGAGTGGTGCCGGCGGCGTCCGCATGGGCAATGTACAATTCCGCCGTGGCTCCGACGACATTGGTGCCGGTGAACGAGATCTGACAATGGAGTGCCCACAGGGAGGGCATGGCCCCGGTGGCCGTCGCCAACGCATTCTTGTCATACTGGGCGCTGACGGTGCCGGTGCCCGTGGCTTTGTTGCTAAACACCATCAGGACATTCTGCCCGGAGTCGCCAAAGGTAATCCCGGTCCCCGGCAGGGTGTACTGCAAGGACGTGGCGGCCCCGACACCCGAGGTCCACAGGAGCAGCGCACAGAGCAGCAGGATGACAAGCCGCCTGATCATGGACGTGGCCCTCCAGGAAGCGGCGCGCCGCTGACCGCGTGGTTGACGTCAATCCAGGTGATCAGACCCTCATACGTCAAGGTGGCAGGGGTCGCTGTTGAGCCATTCCCGCTCGTGGTCGTGGCCAGCAGGGCTTCCCCCCGCCGGGCCTGGCGCCTGGACAGGGCAAGGAGATAATTGACCTGGACCTGACTAGCCCCTTGTCCCCCGAAGATGGCGAGCCAGCCATCTCGCGTCTGTTTGAGACTGGGATTGAGCAAGTTGGGGGCCATCATATCGCGCCATGCGTCGCGTTCCTGCTGGGTCTGCGCCTTATAGGTGCTCCACGACCAGGTGCCGCCGCCGTCCGCCGTCGCCTCATAGATCTCCTTCGGGGTTAAACTTGTCCTCCATACCCAGAAGGGGCCAGTGGCCAGGAGATTGTACGCATCGGCTATCGGTTGATAATCGGCGGCAGCGACCGAGGCTTGGAACTCGCTCGCATGCGTAATCGTGATGTCGTCATGCAAGAGGGTGTACTGGACATCAGTCAAGCCTTGTGCCGCGACGAGGCCTGGCAGCAGCAGGAGGAAGAGAACAATGAGAGACATTAGTTCGTACTCCCAATGACCTGGGCCTTGGCGAGTGCCGCAGAATAGAGAAGTCCTATGACAATTTCGCGGGCACCGTCGAGCGGGCAGCTCGTCGGCCCAATGATTTGCAGGCTATTGATAATATTGGCGCCGTAGGCGATGGTCTGCGCCCCCACCGTGCAGCGCAGACGCACCAGAAAGCGATCGCCGTCCTGGAGTGTCCCCGAGGTGCCGATGGTCACCGTGGCCCCGGCAGCCCCGGTGTAGGTCATGGTGCATTCATTCATGACTGGTTGGGTACTCGGGCCATTACGCACACAGGTATAGGTGGTACTCGACGTGAGGGACTGCACGCCGGTCTCGACGGTGCGGGTGGTCGTATCGACCACGAGCGTACCCGTCCCCCCCGTCGTGGTGAGAATGCCATTGGTCGTCAGGTTCGCCAGCGCGGCAATCGTCGGCCCGGTCAGAGTCGGATTCGTCCCCTTCACCCAGGCCCCCGTGCCGGTTGTGCCCCCCGTATCCACCACGAGCGTGCCCGTGCCCCCACTCGTCGTGAGCACCCCATTGCTGGTGAGATTCGCTAGGGCCGCAATGGTGGGGGTCGTCAGGGTCGGGCTCCCGGCCTTGACATAGCTGCCACTGCCCGTGGTACTCACGCCCTGGATCACGCTCGCCGCGGTAAATTCCGCCGTTTGTCCAGCCGTCGGGGTACCGGAGACCGTGACCCCGCCGCTGGCAAAGCAGCTCCCCCCCTTAACGCAGTATTCCCCGTCCTCATCCGGCAGGGACTGCACGTGCACCTTACTCTGCATGGCCGGGGCGAGCACATACGTGGCCTGGCCCTGGAGATCGCGGAAGGTGGCATAGGTCCGCCGACGCGAGCCAAGGAGGTGCGGGGCGATCAACGTTTTCGTGCCCACGTCATAGGCGAAATCGCCGGGATCAGCGGCCAGGACCCCGCCGCCGTTGATCTGGACATCGCCGACACCTCCCGCTGGGGTGCCTCCCGTGCCCCCGCCGCATGTGCCGTTGGCGATGGCCGTCACCCGGCCCCGGCTATCAATCGTCACGGAGCCCGGACAGGTATAGGTCCCCGGCGTGACACCCGTGGGGAGGGTCCACTGCATGAGTTGCGAGTTGTAGACGAGATCGAGCTTGCCGGAGGTGGCGTTGTACTGGAACCAGAACATGTCATAGGTGCTGCCGCCGGTCGTGGTCGTGGGCAGGGGGGAGCCTCCCTCGCTACTCCACAGGGTATCCCAGGTCAGGGGTTGTGGCGTGGCGGAGGTCACCTGGAGTCGCACCAGCCCGCCGGCACTGGTGGCGCCTTGCGGATTGCCGATCAGCGTGGACCCGGTGAGCCCGCTCACGACGAGGAGATCCGTGGTACTCAGATTCCCAACCACGGGGGAGACGCCGGCAAATGGGGCGGCACGCGGCGCCACCCCTTTCTGGGTGAGGATCTGCGGATCGTCCACCCCCACCAGGGCGCTCGTCGGCGCGATCACGGTACTCACGCTCGCCAGACCCCCGCTGACGGTGGTTTTGACGATGCCGCCGGCCAGGGCACCGAGATTGACGGCACTGGGAAAGGTCGCGCTCGCCGTCGCCAGCAGGGCTCGACTGCTGAAGACCAGCGCTGCAGGGAGGCCGCAGATGGCATCGCCGGTGGGCGTCAGGCCGGTCATAAACGCCGCAGGATCGTTACAGGCACTCCCCGCAAAGGCCGCCAGACTCGTGCCCCCCGTACTCGCCTGGAGCACGCCCGGGCCGCCCAGGGGGGTGAGGAGATAGCCCTGGCGCAGGAGCGGAGTCGCGGCGCCATCGGTGTATTGCAGGCGCCCATCGGCGATCACCTGCATCTTCCCGGCTTGTCCGGCCCCCGCAGTGAGGTCCGTGCTGCCCGTGGTGAGGAAGCCTGCTTCGGTCGAGGCCACACTGGCGGTCGCGCCCGTGACGCTGAGCCCGGCACCCCACGTGATGGTCGCCTGGTAGCCCGTGCAGACGCCGGCGGTGGTACACACCGCGCCGGTCCCCGTGAGGTCGCTAAAGGCCAGGGCCGCGACCGTGAGCGCGCCCCCCGCCGCGTTCTGGCGCACCACTTGCCCCGCACCGCCTGTACTGCTGAAATCCGTCGCCCCCGCCGGCAAGGTCAACGTACTGCTGCCGGCCACCGCCGCCGCTTTGACCGTCAGCGTTCCCGAGGTCGCCCCAGGCAGGAGCAGTTGCCGCATCGACTGGCCGCTGGCGTGCGGAAAGACGTTGGCCGCCGTGACATCGACAGCGTTGGTAATCTGGCTGACCAGATAATCTCCGGCGGTGGCCACCACCGCGCCGGTGCGCCCGAACACGCTGGTGACGCCCCCCGCCCCGCCCGTGCCGCCGATGTCCGAGGCGCAGCGGATTTCCGTGCCCACAATGGTCAGCTTGCCGCCATTGGTATCGCCCGTACAGGCACTCGGGGTGACATTCCAGGTGAGACCACTCTGCGTGAGGAAGCCACTGTGGAGCAGGGCCGTCGTGGCCCCATCGCAGTACTGGAGCGCGCCAGTGTCGAGGACCTGCATCTTGCCCTGCGCCGAGGCCCCGCACGCGAGGGCACTGCTGGCGCCCGTCAGAAAGCCCGTTTCCGTCGAGGCGACACTGGCCACGCCACCGCTGAAGGTGAGGCCCGGCCCCCAGGTAATACTGCCCTGGACCGTCGCAATGGCCGCATCCACGTAGACCTTGACGGCATTTTGGGAGGGGTAAAAGGTATCACTCGTCCCCAGGGTGGTCCCGGTGGCCTTGTTGGCAGTGGTTTCCGGCGTAAAGCCCAGAGTGTCTTGCTTGCTCGACAGCCCAGTATCGACGTAGACCTTGACCGCGTTCTGCGTGGGATAGAGCGTGTTGCTGGTCCCTAAGGCGGTCGCGGTGGCTTTGTTGGTGACGTTTTCCGGCGTGAAGCCCAGGCTCGCCTGCTTGCCGGCCAGGCCCGTATCGACATAGGCCTTGACGGCATTCTGGGTCGGATACAGGGTGTCACTCGTCCCCAGCACGGCGCTGGAGGCTTTGTTGGCGCGGTCTTCCGGCGCAAAGCCCAGGAGGGCTTGCTTCCCCGCCAGCCCGGCATCCACGTAGCCTTTGACCGCGGCCTGGGTGGGATAGAGGAAATCACTGCCCCCGAGCGCCGGGTCCGAGGTTTTGTTGCTGACGTTTTCCGGCGGAAACCCCAGCGCGGCTTGATAGCCTGGGCACAGGCTGGCACTGGTGCAGGCATTCCCCCCATCGGCGAGATCAGCCAGGCTCAGGCGACTCACCGTGAACGCCCCTGCCGTGGTGGTCTGCTGCACGACCTGACTCGGGCCGCCGGTCGACGAGAAATCACTCACCCCCGCCGGGAGCACCACCAGGGAGACGCCTGCCGCGGCCGGCGCCCGTACATAGAGCGTACCGCTACTGGAGCCGGTCAGGGCCAGCAGGGGCATGGTCTGGCCCCCAGGATCCGTAAACACATTGGCGGCGGTGAGGGAGGCCGCATGTGTCACTTGCGCCGCCGTGTAGTCACCACTTTGCGCCGTGACCGCCCCGATGCGTCCGAACACGCTGAGGACCTGGACCCCGCCTATGACGTCATAGGGGCTGGCAATCACGTTGCCGTTGGCGTCAAAGGTCAGCTGGCGGTTGGGAACATGTGCACCGGTGACACTGGCGAGTTCGCGGGTCGTCCCCGAGAGCGTGCCCGGCACGGGCGATTGGCCTGCACCCCCGCCCAGGATGGGCGCATTGAGGGCAAAGGTCGGCGTCGAGGCCAGTGTGGTGGCACTACTGAAGTAGGGCATGCCGCCGGATGTGCCGGTGGTGAGCCCCATCCCGCCCTGGGGGACAGGCAAGGGGCTACTCAGGTGCGTCTGGAGGACCTGGCCGCTGGCGCTGACATCCCCTCCACTCGGCACCAGCCCTGGCGCCATGGGTGGCAAGACAGGAGAACACACCATCAGCCCGGCGGTGTCCTGGCCGATGGCCACCATATCGGTACACAGGGAGCCGGGAAAGGTCGGGGTACTGCCGCCCCCTGCCGGCGCAAGCGGAGGCAGAACCTGCGCGACGAGGCCCACGGGCTGGAGCACGAGCAGCAGACTCAACAGCCAGATGAGGCGGCGCGGCATGCGACGGCTCCTATTTCGCACGGTAGTAGGTAATGAAGAGTTGCGCGTCCTGGCTCTGGCGCACGGCTTGAAAGGCGGCAATCGAGTCCAGGCCACAGATGGGAAAGGTTTGCGGGGGCGTCCCAGCAATCGGGTGACCGGTCGTGGCCGTCGGCGCTCCGACGACCTCATAGCGAATGGCGCCGCCCTCCACACTCACCACCGCCATGGTGGGAATGATGCCCGCCGGCTTATAGATCGAGGCGGTCAGGGCCACCGGGGTCGAGGAGACCAGCAGCGGCTCTTTGGCAAAGGGGCTTTGCGGCGTGGTGAGGTCCGGACACTGGGCATCCACCAGCGTGGGAAGCAGACCAAGGAGGAGTGCAGAGAGGAAGAAACGCAGCACGTGCTGTCCTCCAGGCGGGTATATCCCCCTTCCAGCCTACGCAACCGGAAGGGGGGCGCGTGGAAGTCAACCAGCGCGGGCCGTCATGGGACCATGCGCTGATTGCAACGTGCGTCCAGAAGTCGACCGACAGGTGAGCAAGACTCACACAGAAAAAAAGCGTGTGGATGCCGAGCCTTACGGCCGACTTCCACACGCATCTCCTATGATATAGGAGAGACTGTGAGGGTGTCAATAAGCTGCTGATGTTTTATGCCTCAGGCCTCTGGGAGGGCCGGGAGCTCCGGCTCCTCTGCCTCAAAGCGCAGGACGCCCTGCTCGGCATCAAACGTGCAGGCACTCAGCGGCACAGGCAGCGCCACCCCGGCCTGGGCGAGCAGGGCCGCAACATTGGCCTGATGCTGGTGCTCGGCGGTCACCTGGAGCAAGCGTGCCTGGGTCTGCGCCAGGTCGCGCTCCAGGATGGCGATGGTCATGCGCAGGCTGATTTCCAGCGGCAAGAGGATCTGCGGCATCAGGCGGTCCTCCGGCGCCGCTGCGGCGGCACTGGTGCAGCCTGGGCCTCTTCGGCAGTCCCACCCCCACGGCGGTCGAGTTCGAGCACGGCGTTGATGAGCACGTAGAGGATCTCGCCCAGATTGGTGGCCAGCATGGTGGGCAGGTCCGGTTCCTCCTCGGCGTGCGGATTGACCACCTCGCGTACCAGTTGCGGCGCGACGGCCTGGAGGTCCTCCGCCACAAAGCCCACGTCCGCAGGGCCATCCACCTCGGTGCCGCCCTTCCCGTTATAGCGAAAGCGGACCGCCTGGGGCAAGCGCCGCAGCAGGACCAGACCTTCCGTATAGTCCCCGGTGATGTCTTTGAGCGCCCGCGAGGAGGGAATACTCCAGAGCCCCCCAGCCCCGGGCTTGTAGGCGCTATCGCTGAGCAGTTGCAGCAAGCCGCCGGGGACTTGCCCCAGGCCAATGCCTAAGCCGGTATTGCTGAGGAGCATCATCGAATTCCCACCTGGCCGGGCAAAGGCGAGCGAGCCGCCGCCCCCCACGATGATCTGCCAGCCCTGGATATTGGCCGCCGCATCATTGGTGCTGATCTGGAGGCCCGACTGTCCACCGCCTTGATCGGTGAAGAGGCGCACGCGGGCCGCCGTCGAGGCGGGACCATTCTCCACGACCACCCCTATCCCGGTCGCGGCGCCCGGCTGGGCGAGAAACGTATTGGCCGTCACCCCGCTGGAGAGATGGGAGGTAATCAGGGTCTGGGCCACGGTGCCGGTCCCGGTTTTCCAGCCGGTATTGTAGCTCAGGAACGCGCCATTGATGGTCAGCGTGATCCCCGCCGCCACGTTCACCGTCACCCCCGGCGGGATCATCAGGGTAATGGTCGTGGGAATCGTCAGGTTGGCGCCGATACTCCAGATACCATCCCCGGCAAAGGTCAGCACCAGCATCGTTGGGGTACTGCCAATCGCCGTGAGCGCTGCACTGATCGTGGTATGTGTCCGGGCCGTGCCGGCCCGGATACAGTCGTAAATGCCCTGATGTTGCTGCGCGAGCATGTGCGGCATTCTATCCTCCTAACTGACCCGCACCGTCACGAGCGAGCCAGCGGCTTGAATGTGGCTAATCGCATCCACGGCATCGCGCAGTGGCAGCGTCGGTATCGGCAGTGGCAGTGTTGGAGCGGCATCCTGGACGACGCCGACCACATTGGGACTGGGCAGGGCGACGGTGACGAGTGCCTCCGTCAGGCTACTACCCTGGATCTGCCAGAAAATGCCTGTTGTGCCCCAGAGGCTCACGGGCACCTGCGTCCCCGTCCCTGGGGGCAGCGTGTGCGTCATGGTCAGCGTATCCCCCTCCACCGCGCTATACCAGACCCCACCGCCTTCATCATAGATCGTGAGCCAGTCGAGGGGTTGCCCGCCCGGCGTCTGGTCCGTGCCCCCGCCCGGTGGCGTCGCGGCCAGGAGCGGTACCTCCGCATCGATGGAGAGATAGACCACGGTTCCGGTGGCATCGTGCAGCCGCCAGTACTCCACGGTCTGGGGGCGCGTGCTGACTGTCAGGTGCCAGGCGGTCCCCTCCACATCGCGCAGCGTGACGGGCTGACTCCAGCCCCAGGGGGAGTTGGCTGGCGGGGCGAGCGTCACCAGCGGCATGCCGGCCACGCCAGGCGAGACATACACCGTCGCACTGACATCATTGAGGAGTTGCAGCCAGCCGAGCTCGCCCCACGGACTTTGATCCATGGTATCGGGCCAAAGTTGTGCTGACCATTGCAAGGCGCCCTCGTGCACGCGCCAGAACCAGCGGGCACCCGTCGGATCATTGAGACAGACCGCCGTCGCCATGCCCCCATAATCGACGGGGGGCGTGCTGCTCACGGCAAACGCCCCGCCACTCACGCCGTAGTGCCAGAGGACACCCGCGCTATCCCCTAGGGTTTGCGGTTGCGCCGTCCCCAGACCCCCAGGATTGGTGGTCGAAACCACGAGCGTGCCACTGGTATTCGGGTACGCGTACCACAGCATCGCGGCCAGGTCGTACACGCGCAGCCAGCGATAGGGACCACCCGACGGTGTCACGTCGGCGGCGCCCACTGGTTGCGTCGCGGTGAGCCGCTGCGCCCCGCCACTGATCGAGAGCCACCAGGGCACGCCGCTGCTGTCCACAAGCCGCAGGGCCTGATACGCATGGCCAGGATCGAGCACGAGGTAATCCGAGGTCACCGCGCGCAGCAGCGTACTCACCACGGCTTCGGCGCGACTGTCCACGCTGAGGCTCCAGAGGCGGCTGCCAGCATCAAGGAATTGGGGATCGGCGGTCGTGCCGGTGCCGCCTGGGGACGTCCGCTGTGGGAAGAGGGTGTCGTCCTGGAGGGTCAGAAACCACGAGGTGCCGGTCTCATCGGCCACACTCAGCCAGTCGAGGGGCGAGCCGCCCGGTGTCTGGTCGGTACTCCCGCCGGGTGGTGCGGTGGCGATGGTGGGGACTTCGCCCTCGATCCACAGGTCGTACACGGTGCCGGCCCGGTCGCGCACGCGCCAGTAGCCAAAGGTCGTCAGGCCGGGAGACACGGTCGTCACCAGGGCTTCACTGCGGCTGTCCACACTGAGCCCCCAGCGGTTGCCGTGACCATCCAGCACATAGAAGGGGTCCGCCGTGCCGTAGCCCTGCGGCGGCGTCTGGGAGACGGTGAGGGTATCAGCGGCAACGGTGACGTACCAGGGCGCCGCATTCTCGTCGAGGACCGTGAACCACCTGAGCGTGTGCGGGCCTGGAGAGAGATCCACCCCACAGGGCGGTGCCAGGCTGCACACCGGGACTTCTCCGTCCACGGTGACGGCGTACCACAGGCCCTCGTCGCTCACCAGGCCCCAGTAGCCGTAGGGAGTCGTGACGGACTGCGCCGACGCCACAAAGACGTGCTGCTCGTTGCGGCCCGTACGCATGGTGACATGCGGCTGGTTGTACAAGAGGAGATCGGCCAGCCGGGCGACGCTATACCCCGTGCCCTGCGGGGTCCACAAGATGTGCATCCCGACCTGGCGGGCATAGGGGTCCGGGAGCTGCAAATATCTTTTTAAGCCGTAATCTTGAAGTAAAACGTCAAGATCAATGCCTTCGGCCTGTAACATCAAGGTCATGGTGCGGGCAATGTCGCGTTGTTCCAACCACACGGCAGTTTGGGACGCGATGGCGGCAAAGAGATCGCGCTGGAGCGTGTCGGCGCTCGGATCGGTGTCCCAGAGACTCGGCGGAAGCCTCCTGAGCATCCGGGAGAGAATATCGCCGGTCGAGATGGCAAGGGTGTCGGCCATACTAGAGCCGTCCCATGAGCATGAGCAGGACCAGCATCACCAGCACAATCGCTATGACGCCCGAGGGGTAATAGCCAAATGAGTGGTAGTTCCAGGCTGGGAGCCCCCCGAACAGCAACACGATGAGCACAACGGCAAGGATCAGTCCCATGGGTCTTTCCTTCCCCGGCGGTTACGCCCGCACGACCTGCACGGCGATGGCCCCCGGCATCACTTTTTGCCCGATGGCCCCGCCGATGGCGAGCGGCGGCGCGGTCGTCCATGCCACGGGCAGCGTAAACACCACATCAAACACTTCCGCCACCGCCGCATCAATTCTGGTAGTCAGTTGGGCATAGGACAGACTCTGGCCCACACCCCACTGGTAGAGCGTCTGGTAGATTACGGTGGCGATGGCCGCTTGGGCTCTGACCAGGTCCGGCGTAGGGCCGACCGTGACGGTCACATTGACGTTGACGGTGAGAATATTGGCGGAAACCACGCCCGCCGCGTTGCCGCTCGGCACCCAGCCGCCGACTTCCTGCCCGAGTCCGTCCAACTCATCCTGCACGTCCTGAATCACATCCGTTTGCGCGCCCACCGTGAGACTGCGGCCATCGCAGATATAGGCCTGGATCGTCCCTGCGCCATAGACCACCTGGCTGGACATGACGTGCATCTGCCCATCGGCGCTGACGGTATGCGCCACGGCCCGCTCGACACTATCCTGGGTCCCGCGGCCCAGCGCCAGGAGATACGAGCGCAGATCCTGCCGGTAGGCGTCATCACTCGCCGGTTCGCGGCCATTCGCAACCATGAGGGGATTGGCGATATGGTCAATACCCGTAACGGCACTTACCTGCGTGTTGATCTGGCCGGCGCCCACATTGCCAATGACCCCAATCTGATCACAGACCACAGGGACGGCGAGCTCGTCCTGCCCCACTGTCTCGATCCCCCCTTGGGTAAGGCCGAGTTTGAGGACATGCGAGGCGTCGAGACTCGCCGCCACCGTGACCACGACGGCTGTCGATGAGCCCGCACTGCCTGACCTCAGGGTGTAGGCGCCCGCCGTAGTCACGCCATAATCGCAGCGAAAGCCGGTGTAGGCCTGCTGGTTGCTAGGATACACCGCCGTCAAGGCGCGGACGGCGGCCTGGATCGCGGCCGCAATGCCGGTCGCGGTGGTCTGCGTGCCCAGGAAGATGGTTTGCGCGCCATCACTATCCAGGTTGAGGGTGAGATGGTCATTGGTCCCCCCGGTCAGGCTGGTGGCCGGGGCCTGGCCACTGATGCTGCGTCCCGAGGGCGTGAGGACGAGATCCCCCAGGGAGCGATAGAGGACCTGGGTGCCATCGGCGAGGGTGGCCTGCACCACAAGTGGGGCAGGCAATGGGATGTCATCCACCCAGGTCGCAAGGGGCGTATAGGTCACCAGGTCCGAGGCGGCCTGACCGACATCCCGCGCCAGGCCCATATCCCGCCCGCGGATATCGAGATCAATCCCTTCAGCAGCATTGATGAACCATCCTTGCACCGTCGTATAAAGGGCGTAGTAGAGATCAGCCAGGCTCGCCGCATCCGCTTCCAGGAACTGGCGCAAGACGGAGATGTTGTTAATGTCATTGACGATATTGCCCGCGAGCACATAGCTGACTTCATTCGATAATATGTGGTCCTTCGGAAGGATAGTTAAGGGCATTAGCGCACCACCACGCGTTCTATCGAAGCCCCCGTAATCGCCGTGGCCCCAAAGGCAATCTGCGTGACACCACCCTGCGTGTGCATGCGAGCGCCGGCCATCGCCGCGATCCGAGGATCTTGCCGGATCGTCCGTTCCAGCGAACTCAGGACCTGAATTTCCAAGGGCAGAGTCGCGACCAAGCCTAACTCTTCCTGAAGGTATGAGCCGATGCCGGGCTGGTATTCCAGTTCCCCGATGGGGAGGTTCACATAGTGGATGAGCGCTGCGCGTAAGTTGTCCAGCCCCGCGATGCTCACCGCATCCCCCCGTGCCGGATCATAGACCAGCGCCCCGTCCTGGAGGAGCAGATCCCGCCCAAAGAGTTGCTCTTCGAGGCTGACCTGGCGTCCGGTGATGGCGCTCACATCGGCCAGACGACTGCGCAGGGGCAGCACGGCCTGGGCGCTGGGCTGCGGCACTTTCAGGCGGTCACCCACGACCAGTTGGCGACGGGTGGCCTGGCCTGGTCCCAAGAGCAGGTAGAGCGTGCCGCCGGGCGGGATCACGTCCCAGTCGTGGTCCAGTGTGTAGGTCGTCTGGTCATGCGCCATAATGCGCCGCCGCTCCCCTGCGGTCGCCCCACTGGTGAGGACCAGCGTCAGGCCGCGCTGACTATCCGGCACGAGGGCGAGCGCCCCATTGGTCACGGTGCGGGCCGTGGCGCTGCTCACGGTCCCGGTCAGCACCACCGGATTCTCCGCACTGCGAATGGCATAATGCGAGATATCTTCCGGTACCACCTCCCAGGCCGGATCGACCACCAGCGCCGTGGCCGTGTTCTGGAGAATGCGCCGACTTTGGCCCGCCCCAATCCCCCCCACAATATCGACACGTTGTCCCTCGTAGGCATTCACCGGCCACGTCTGGCTCGTATCACTGAGGCTCCAGTGCGTCGCGCTACTGACGCGTCCGCGCAGGAGGGTGGTCGGCTCCTCGAGGAGATAGGGATAGGTGAGGCGGTTCACCAGCGCCAGGCTCTGCCAGTCGACGCCCACCCGGGCCGCGATGCCTTGCAGGCTGTCGCCCGGCGTAATGATGGTCTCCTGCATGTGCTGGTCGCCGCTGATCTGCGGACGACTGGAGCCTGGGGGGAGCAGGGCCGCCAGGCGCGCATCCTGGGCGTCCAACTGGTCGGCAAAATAGTCCGGGAACGCCAGCAGATGCGTACAGGCGTCTTCCACCCCCCGCAATAGGGCGATCGCGTCATTGGCGGCGGCACTGCCGGCCTGTTCCTGGCCGCCGTGGGCGAGGCCCAGACCGAGCACTCCGCTGGCATCGCCGGGGGTCAGGTCGGGATCCGGACTCACCACCACGGCAACGTGGGCCGCATCACTATGCTGGGTCCCCGACACCAGCCGGTACTGGCCATCCGCAAAGGTCGCGGTGAAGTCGCGGTAGGCGCTGGCGTTGCCTGGGACGGTCGGCGCCAGCGCACGGATCTGGTCCTGGATCGCGGCGGCGATGGCGGGGCCGCTCGTCAGCGTCCCGAGGGCCAGGGTGACCGGGGGCTCGTCATTCAGGCGTAGCGTGAGCAGGTCATTGACACCACTGCTCAGCGTCTCGCCCGCGTTGAGTCCACTGACCGCCCGCGCCTCCGAGGCGATATCGAAGAGATGCGTGAGGTCCTGGGCAGCCTTTTTCAGCGTGGCGACGGAGTAACTCGGCAGATCGAGGGCGGTGCCAAAGGCCGCCCCGACCTGTTGCTTGGCGTAGAGGGGAAAGCGGATCGTCGCGGCAATCCCGCCTACAAAGTCATGCACCGCCGTGCTCAGGCCCTGGACGCCGGCCAGGAAGGGCCGCATCGCCTTGACGGTCTGCTCGTCCAGCATCTTCAGGGCCGTTGCCCGGATCGTATTGAGCCGTTGCACCTCGGCGGTGGCCGCGACCAAGAACGCCGTAGGCTGCGCCAGGAAGGTCGTCAGGGCAGCCGGGGTTGTGGGCAGACGCAGGCCGCCCAGGGCAGCGGTGGCGGGAATGGGAGCGAGGGCATCGGCCAGGTGGCGCTGCACCGGCCCGAGCCCACTCGTCGGATCGGTGTACTCGCGTACAAAGCGATCCGGGATCTGCTTGTTGGTCGAGCCGAGGGCGGGAAACTGCAGCGTGTAGGTATAGAGAAACGGTTTGGGAGCCTCTTGCTGGATATCGACGAGGTTGCGGTGCGGATGAATAATCCAGCCGACACGCCCGGTGCGGTCCTGGGCCGAGGTCGGGGCGGTCAGGTTGAGAAATTCAAGCTGGAGGTCCTGCGCATGCGTGACGCCCGGCAGGGGTGGGGAGCCCTGCGGAAAAAAGTAACTGAAGATCATGTCCTGCAGGTCTTTAATGGCCGCCGCGCCGTCAATGAGACTACTCCCCGGTGGCAGCGGTGGGCCCTGGAGCGCGGGCGACTCTAGACCGACCGTCGCCGCCAGGGTACGGCCATTGTTCCGTACCCCCGCAATACCGGTATGGCCCGTGATCGCAAAATACGTCATGCCAACGCCTCCACCGAGTGGCGTATCCGCGACTGGCCCTTGTTTCGTATAGTACACCGCTGTGCGCACCTCGGTGGAGACGGTGATCCGGACGGGCATGTTGATGAGGCGGTGTTCGCGCAATAAGCGTCCATCGCGGATGCGGCGCACGCGGAAGACCAATGTGTACACCCCAGCGTGAAGTGTTCCGTTTGGAAAGAACGGCTCTGCCGCTGTTTGCATGGATGGATGGACTTGATTCGCTGGCAGAGGCATCAGAGGCCGTCCTTCGAGGTATAAGCGATATCCGACAACTGCGCATCCGTCATGCCGGGCGAGGGGGTCTGCGGTGGCCCGGACACGCCGCCGCCGGTCTGCACATTCGTATGTTGGTGCGCATTGAACAAGGCTATGAAAGCATTGTACAGCGCCAACCACTGATTCCCCAGCACCAGCGGCTCAGAGGCATTCTCGTTGCCGAGCTTGATGGTGACGGGATCAATGACGACCTCAGAGGCCGTGAGCTTGATGAAGGGCGCTTGGAGCGTAATTTCTGCCCCGTCTCGAAATTCGATTCTGTCGCCCAGCTCGGTGCCGATGAGGATGAGCGGTGCAAAGGCCCGGATCGAGTCATCCCGCTCATACTCGATGCGGCTCCCTTCCGTCTGCCCGACATAGACCGTGGGCGCCTGGATCCGCACTTCGCGGCGTTTGGTATCGAGCTGGATATAGTCGCCTTGCTCGGTTTCGAACACCAGGCGGTTGTCACGGGTAATGCGCACGGTCACATCTCCGGAGCGAAAGATGTAGTGATGCGTATGATAAAAGCGGCGCTCGGGTTGGTCGCCGCTGTCCCCGGTCGGGCTATCGTGACTGCCGAGGAGGCGCCGCGCCGGCATCGGCCAGCAGTAAGCATCGGCCACGCTGCGCGTATAGATATAGCCCACATGGGACGGCTGCTCGGCGTCCACGTGCACTTCCGGCAGATAGGGCCCCACGACCAGGATGTGGTTGAGGCGGGAGCCGTCCTCGGTTTCAATATCGACGCGCCACTCGTCAGGATACACGGCGCGCACGACGCCTTTCGACGCGGTGAGGAGGCGACGTTCGCCGTAGCTATCCGCCATCAATGGGGGCAGGCCCGCTTCACGCATGCGCGCATCCTTTCTCAGGGAGTGGGTATCGCAGGTGGCTCCGTGAACCCTTCCAGCCCCTCAATATGCACACGCCCCCGTAGTGGTGCCGGCGGCGGGGAGGGCGGTCCGCCCTGCGCTGCCGTAATCGTCGTGGCACCTTCACGCCACAGGCGCGAGGCATACGCTGCCGACAGATACCAGCCGCGCGTCAACCGGAGAAGGGTCAGATATTGCCCGGTGCGCATGTCAAAGCGGTGATCGACGCCCTCGATGTACGCTTCCCAGGCCCCCTGCTGGTCGCGGCCCAGGAGGCGATGGCCGACGTTCCAGGCCGGATGGCCGCGCACCACCAGCGTGCCGCCAAAGAGCTCGCCGCCCATGTCGTACCAGGCCAGGAGAATTTCCCCCCAGTGCGTGGCATCCCCTATGATATTTTGGAGATCCGCCATCTTTTCAATCGGGGTATAGGCCCCTACCGGCGGTGCCGGCTGATCGGGATCGGTGGCGACCCCGGCGAGCCCCGCGTAGTTCGGCGCCGAGGCTTGCACCTTGCGCACCAGGTTTTGCGTCTCCTGATACGGCGGCACGCCCCCGTACTGGTGCACCGCGCCTGGCCCAGCGTTATAGCCCGCCACCAGCAGGTCGGGGTTATCGCGAATATACGGCAGTGCCCGCATTTGCTGCCAGTAGCGGGCGGCCGCCCGCAAGGCATTGTCCGGGTCCATGGGATCCGTGAGCCCCACCCCTGCGGGATAGGGCGCGACCCACTGCGCGATACCCTGCGCCTGATTGAGACTGCGAAGGACCTTGCCTTGCGCGTTGGGGTTAAAGGAAGATTCCCACCGAATGAGGGCGACAAAATACGGACGGAGCGCGGCTGGGAGCCCTTCTTCCGCCGCGATCTTGTTGGCCATGGGGGCATAGAGCGCTTCGCCGGCGGGGGTCCCGTCGAGCGGCGCGCCCCGTGTGCCAGGGGCGGGCTGGAAGCCGAGGGGCGAGAGATACTGCGACTGCACTTCCATGACGCGCAAGCCGTAGCGCCCGATAAAGGAGGGATGCATGGGATCGGTAATCATCGCCGGCAAGATGTTGTAGCGCAGGTTGGGGTCTTTAAAGAGACTTGTCAGGTTGAGCGGCGATACCATAAAGACGTTATAGACATTCGCCGTCTGTGCCTGGGCACTCAGCGACACGATATCCGCCTCGCTGAGGGTCAGGGTGTGCAGCGTGGGCTCCTGGGTGGTCGGCTTAAAGCGCGTGCCGCTCGCGACCTGGGTATGGCTGAACGGTCTGCCCCGAAAGAACAGCTTGCAGACCCCATCCTCGACGCGACTAAAGAACTCCTGAAAGGTGCGGTCGATATAGAGATGCAGGTAGTTCCAGACGCTACTGACTTCGATGGGAAAATGCACCATGGGCACCGTCACCGGCTCAAAGGTGTTCCAGGTAGCCTCGTTTTTCTGGAGCACGTCGCTGATGGCGAGTCCATCGGGGAGTTCGACCTGCATCACCGGGAGCTTGGTGGCGCCGGGCTGACCAACCGGCACCACCGCGCTGCCACCGACATAGAGAAAATAGTCGAGAATGCGGGAGAGGGTGGCGCGGGGATCCTCCCCGCCCTTGGCCAGATCGGGATGATAAAACAGCGCCAACTCTTGCAGCCCCTTCTCCGCGCTCTCCAGGCTCAGCGTCCCGTAGTGGGGATTGTCGGCCAGCGCCGGATGAAACCACAGCGTGGCGTCGAGGAGCAGGGCGGCGAGCTCGCGCCCATGCACATGCACCATGCGGCGGGGTTGCGCCTCGCCCCAACTCTCTTCGACGGCGTGATCGTCCGTCAGCCCCAGCATGACGATGGGGTTCACATCCGGCAGCGTGGGATGGCCCCGGCGCGTCATGGCGATGGTCACCAGGGTGCGCTTGGGAATGCGCTCATGCCAGCGCCGGCCTTCGTGGTCCGGACGTCCATCGAAGTGCAAGCTAAACGAGCCCACGGCCTCGCGCAGGTCCTTGTGGGTCTCCACGGCGCGCAGCGCGCCATCGGCGGCCTGGCCACTGCTCACGGTGAAGCGGCTGCCACTGGGCGTGAGAAAGCGGATCGTACACTGCGTCGCCGTACTCTGCGGCATCGCGTCACTCCAGCAAGGCGCGTTCCTGCGCCGTCATCGGACCGAGAAAAGGCGTCAAGCTCTTGGCCCAGGCATCCCAGTCGAAGGAGCCAGCCAGCACGGCCTCTTCCACCTGGCTGCGCCGGACGCTGCCACACGCGCCACAAAAGGCGCTGTCCCCGAGCGCCCCGCAGGTGTCACAGGGGAGCATATCCGGTTGCAAGCGCGCCCCACAGGACGGGCAAAAGGCGCTCGTACTCAGGGCATCACACTGGGCACAGGCCTGCACACCGTCATCGAGGAGCATCTGGCACTGTACCCAGAGCCACTGACTCATGGTCAGGGCCTGCTCATTCGGCACGACCCCGCAGCACTGCGGGAACAGTTTGAGGAAGCGCCACCATTGCCGGCTCGTCCGGGCGTCCGCCAGGTGCTGGTGCATCGTCCGGGTTGTCAGCGCGAAATATCGCCTGGAGGAAGGTGTCCACCTCCTGGCGGTGCGCCCCCCAGACCGCCGGCGTTACCTGTGCAAACGTCAGGACGCGTGGCGGCGTGCCATTCGTGCCCGCCACAGCCGGGCCACTGCTCCACCAGAAGTCGGGCGCTTCGACCAGGCATTCCTGCGTCACGGCCTTCGCATAGAGATTCTGCCCATCAATTTGTTCCAAGGTGCGGGCGTACGCGCTCCAGAGCGCTTCGCCCACGATCAACGGCTGGCCGGTGGCCGGGTCCACCAAGGGCGTCGCCACGGTGAGGGCCATGGCGTAGTGCTGGGCAATACGGCGCTGGCCCTCAAAGAGCGCTTCGCGCAGCCGGTAGGGTTGCCCGTCAATGGTGTAGGTATGGTCGAGTGGTGCACGCATACTGTGCCTTTCTTACTTGGTGGTGCGCGGCGAGGTCGCTCCAGGTTCGGGCTGGCGTGGGCTTATCCACGGATTAGGCCGGCGTTGCTGCGCCTCGGGCCTGAACGGTACACTGGGCGTCAGGAGGTCGCCGAGCCAGTCGGTCACCTCGGGACCTGCGCCCACCGCCGCGCCGCCGCCAATGAGCGCCGGATTTTGGGAGATGAGCCCACCGATGATGAGAAACGCCCCGATGGAGCGCCGGATAGCTGGATCGAGTTCCTGAAATCCTTTGGTGACGGCATCGATCGGGCCAGCGGCCTCAGCCATCACCCCAATGGTTTTTTGCAGGTTGGTGCGGTATTTCTCCAGGTCCGCAATCACCCCTGTTTCGCCCAACGCTTGGATCGCTGCGGCACGCTCGCGAATGTCAACGCCTTTCTGCGCCCCGGTTTGCTGCCCCGCTAAGAGCTGAGCAATCGTGGTATCTTCCTGCGCCCCCGCCCGTCTGAGCCACGCCTCGATACCGCCCGGCTCGGTGGTGGCAATGTTGCGCAGCCCTTCATATTCCACCCCGGCCTGATAGCGCTTGGGGGTGCGAAACATGAGCTGATAGTAGGACTTGGCGAGATCGGGATTGCCGCCTCCTTGCAACTGCACTTGTTCAAAGAGCCCGCCCAGCATTTCCGGGATCTGCGCGGCATTTTCCAGGGCCGTCTGGCGGTCCCACCAGGAGTCACGAATATTGAGCGCACGCTTCCCGAGCATGACCACGGGTGTGCGCTGGGCCACCCGAGCCGCCGCCTGTTGCCGGAGCGCATCGCTATACTGGTTGCCGGCCTCGCCCACCCCGGCGGCAAACTGCTCATAGGCCGCCCCTGGTGCGCCCCTATACCGTCCACCAAACGACGACATCAGCACGCCCAACGCCCCATACTGGCCTTCCCCGAGCGGCGCAAAGCCGAGACCTCCGACCTGGGCAATCTTTTCCACTTCCGACAAGAAGGGGGCTCCTGGCAGCATGTCGATGCCACGGCCCACGGCCCAGTTGCGCGCCCCGGTGATGCGCCCCAGATCGGGGACGGCATTGGCGCCGAGGAGCGCAAAGGAGGCGTGAAGGGCGGCGGCTTGTCCTGGTTCAATGCCGTAGGCGCGACCGACGGCCATGGTCCGGTCAATTCCGGCAACGCCGCCCGTGGCCCGTCCAATAGTGGTCATCGCCTCGACGGCTTCCTGGGCGAGGAGTTTGTAGTCCCGGCGCAGCCGCGTGATCGTCGCATCGAGGTCCTGATATTGCCCGCCCAACATCGAGCCCACGCGCAGGACGCCCGTCCAGCGCGTTTCGTAGTCCTTCATGCCTTCGGACAGGAGTTGATAGGCGCCGTAGCCGGCGGCCAGACCGCCTACGCGGCCGGCCATGCGACCGCCCCACGCGAGAAAGCCGGGCATCGCCTCTCCGCCCCATGCGCCGGCCCGCTCCAGCCAGTTGGGCGGTGGGGGAGGGGGCAGTCCCGCGGCGGCCGCTTGCGCCCAGCCGGCACGGCGACCGAGCCCGAGTGCCCCAGGGGTACGGATGTCACGCCCCGCATCAATAAGGTCCCACGGTAGCCGCGCCGTGGGCGGCGGGCCTGGAACCTCTGGTATCGGCAGTCCCGCGGCGGCCGCTTGCGCCCAGCCGCCGCGGCGACCGAGCATGATCGCAGAGGGATCACGACGTCTGCGGCCGGCATCAATGAGATCAAAGGGTAATGCAAGCGACGCGGGCGCGCCCATCTGCGCAAAGATCGACAGGAGTTGCGCCTGTTCCATGCCCCGCTCGGTCTGTAGGCGCTGCCGCAGTTGGAGATCCGCATGCGCCCACTGCAGGGGCGTAATGGGGCCGGTCGGCGAAATCGCGGCGTGGGCACGGCGGAGCGCGGAGGGGCCAGCGATCCACGCATTGGTCACCCCAGGGATGTCCCCCGCGAAGAGGTTGCCCACCCGCCCTTGCAAGGTGGCCAGGCCCTGCCGGTGTAGGTTGAGTTGCTGCCAGGCGCGCAGGGCATTGGCCTCGCGCAGGGCATAGCCGGGCTCGAGCGGATCACCGGCCTGCACCTCCGCAACACGGGCCGCGGCTCCCGCCCGACGCAGTTCAATGAGATGTCGCGCCCGCTCCCACTGCTGCAGCCCACGCTCGAGGGTGCGCTGATCCCCGGCGCCGAGAAAGCCCTGTTGCTCATACTGCCGCGACAGATTTTGCAGTGACGCAAAGATGCCCCGCGCCTTCTGATCGACCCGGCTCAGCGCCTGCGCAAACTGGTCGATCTGCTGCGTTGCCTGCTCCAGCCTGACGTTAATGCGGACTTCGGGTGTCTCGGCCATAACTAGTTTATTTCGTTAGAGTGAAAGACTCTCATTGTCAATTGATCTCAGACTCCGAAAGCAACGAGCAGCATATGCCCGAAACGTTGTTCAAAAGTTTGGCTCGCCCATTGATTTCCACCGTATAGGTCTCAATCACGCCCCGGTGGATGAGCGCCACTTCCCGCTGCGCAATCTGATCGATGACGCGCAGAAAGATCGGCTGAAACTGCGGGATGTTCACATCCCCCGGCACCAGGCCCATGGAGATGAGATCGCCGCCCGCCGTGTAGGCCCGACCCCAGGAGAAGCGAGCACCATAGCCGTGGGTCAAAATGTCCGCGTACTGAAAAGAACCGATCTCTATGACCCCTTCCGTAACGAACGCCTTCTCCAAACGTAGATTGTCCACCAGCCCCAGTGGAAACGCCTGACCAGAACCGTTCACAGCAATGATTGAAACACTCGACGCTATGTAAATACGCGAGGCCATGATTTTTGTCCTAAAATATGTTATACTTATGTTTTGTGTACGGCTAGGGAATCGCGACCCGAAAACCCTACTACCTGGGTAGGTTGCCGTGCACGTTTCCTCCATTGCTCAGGGGTATCTACAGGAGATACATCATGTCCATTACGCGCATCTGCCCCTCGTGTACGCATCCTTTTGAGGTCCCCGCAAAACATAAAAATGCGCAGTTTTGCTCGAATGCCTGTAAAGGTGTGGCGCGGCGACGGTCTGTCACTTTGGAATGCCAAGGGTGCCATCAACCTTTTACGGTCAGAGCCTATCGTCAAGAAACCGCGCAATTTTGTTCGAAGGTTTGTAAGTACGTCGCTATGCGTTTGCCAGAAGAAACGGGCATATGCCCGCAATGTGGGGAAGAGTTCATTCTGTCTGTCCGTCAACAATCGAATACAGGAGACCGATTTTGTTCGCGGAAATGCGCAACGATCTATACGAGTCGGGACAAAAGATGGAAAGCACTGCGTGATTTCTGGACACGTGTCCAGCGTTGCGACCATGAAGAATGGTGTCCCTATTGTTGTATGCCATGGACAGGGACGCTTGACTTGAATGGGTACGGGAAAATTATTGTTGATAAGAAACAAATCTATACCCATCGTGCCGCCTATGAGCTGTGCAATGGATGTTCGTTGTCTCCTGAAACGAAAGTCGCGCACTATTGTCATTACACGTCTTGTTGTAATCCTTGGCATATCCATAGCGGAACCCAAAAAGACAATCTTGACGATTCGATACGCGATAAGCGTCACAGTTTTGGTGAACGCAATGGTCATAGCAAAATGACTGAACAAACGGCTATTGAAGTCTTAGCCAAATATGCTGAGGGCTGGCCCATCATCAAGATCGTCACCATCATGGATTTACCATATCCAGCCACCCAAGCCCTGTGTAGCGGCCGAAGCTGGAAACATTTACCACGACCAACTATGGTGATAGAGAAAGAGCGTGCCCCCGGCCCCCATCAACTCTTTCTCATTCCTTAAAAGGCCCTTTCCCCTGTGCTATACTCCCCTACGGTGCGGGAGGGGTTTCAGACGCGTTACTCTGCGACCAGCCCCCTTCCCGCTCTTCCTATGCCCCCGCTGGTACTTCTAGCTCGAAGGTCTGATAACTAATAGTACCAAGCACGAGGACGTGGTCGACCTCACCACCCATAAACACGTGCACTTTGATCTTGCAGATGGGCGCCTGGATGCTCACTTGCACCGGGAGCCAGGCCGGCAGAATCCGCCCATTCGCATCCCGGCCCTTGCTGATAATCCCATCAACCTCCAGGCTCGCCAGAGCGTTATAGACCGCCCCTTTGACCGTTGCGAGCCACTCGTTCATCGCCCAATGTGGAATCAGCGGCTCGACATACGCCTTGATGCGTTGCTCGATCACATCGCGGGCCATCGACTCACTCAGCATGCGGTCAATGCGGTCGGCACTGAGCGAGGTGGTGACCGCGAGCGAGACGCGTACACCCACCCCCTTCACTTCCTCTAGGACCGACACGCCATTACTCAGGAGGTCCTCGCGCACGGCCTTCGAAAACTTGGCCCGCGTCGGTAAGGACCGTCCGCGCACCACCAGCCGCGTTACCGGTTGGGTCGGGAGCGCCCCCGCCGCCGCGCCGCAGTAGCAGGCCGTCGGGTAGAGCGGGGGTTGCTCCGTCACCCCTGAAGCCGCGACCATCGGCTGCGGGATCATGGCCGCGAACGTCGAGTTGAACCCGAGCGCCAGGGACTTCGCATCGTCCGTGCTGGTATTGTCGGGCGGGGCAAAGAAACTGCGGAAGCTTTTCCCCTGGGTATTGTGCTGCGACGTCACCCACGCGTTGATGGCGTCCTGGTAGACGGGATCGGTGGTCACGGGGAACAGGATGGCGCCCACCAGGTCCTCCTGCTCAATCACCGTCAGGGCATTGAGCCAGTCGGCGGTGGTCGGGACCGGATTGGTGCCCCCCGCCATGAACGTCTGGGCGAGATTCGCCGGCTGGGTCGTGGCATTCGCCACCCGGGTCGCGGTCACCCGCGCCACTTGCGTATTGATCGCGTAGACGATGCTTCCCAGGCCGGCAGTGAGGAGGTAATCCATTTCCCCTGCCTGGGAGGTCAGCGTATAGGTGGCGGTGCGGATGTCCTGGTTCGTGACGATGGCGAGCTGGTTGAGCGGGGCCATCTCCGGGTCGGCGTTCGGCCCCAGCGTGCAGGTGTACACCCCGGTAATGCCGTTGATGTACGCCACCAGTTCCGCCAGCGTGTCAGTCGTCGCCGCCGTAAAGTCCACGCTCAGGTTCTGGCCCCCAGGCCCGCCGGTCACCGTCGTGGTGAGGCCGGTATTGGTCACGGTCATGGTGGCGGCTGATCCTGCGCCGATGTAGTGGATGAGGAGCGCCGGGGGCGTGCGGATCGTCGCCCCGGCCACGCCGTCGAGTTCCGCACTCGGCATGAGGGCATTCCCATAGCGGTCGATACTGGCGCGGTAGCCGTTTTGGCCATTCAGGTACGTGGCCAGTTGCTGGATGGTGCTGAAGGCATCCTGCGTGAGATCGAGGTCCATCGGGATCGACCCATCACTGGCACCCGTGAGCGTGGTCTGGAGGCGCACCGCTTTGTCATTGGTGCGGGTAATCGTGAGTGTCGCGGCAGAGGCATTGCCCGTGTACGCCAGATGCATGGCGTTGAGCAAGTTATCGAGGACGGTCATCTCCTGGCGGAAGCGGAAGGTCAGGCGCTTGCCCACGACCGTCCCTGAGGCGACCTGCACGCTGTTCTTGTTGGCGTAGGTCCCGGCGTCATCCGTGGTCAGCGTCAGGACCGGCTGCGCCGCATCGTTATTCAGGGTGAGACTGGCCCTGGTGGGTTGTCCGAGACGCAGCACATAGGTGCGGTAGGCGCCCCGCACATTGTAGTCGCCACTCGGGGCATACAGATAATTCGCCAGGTCCGCACCGAGGATACCCAATGATTCGGGATCGTAAATGCTCGCAATCTCAGCCGCATCGAGATACGGCACGAGCTGATTGGCTGGTCCGCCCTCCATGTACGACAGTTCGATGACGTCGTGTTGGGCTATATAGCGTCCGGTGGAGGTCTGATCGAAGGACCAATGGGACGAAACAGACGGCTCAGTCCTAGGAGCGCCATTAGCATCAAGAATAAGTAAAGGTGAAGTCGCCATAATCCTTCTATTCCCCACAAAAATATGTTATAATCTACGTCTCATGAGGGGCGCACCGGATTGCAACCGGGGCAGTCTAACCACCTGCCAGCGCTCCCCCTCCTTCTGGTTCTCCCTTGTGGTGAGGTGAGTCACATGCCCTATAAAGATCCTGAGAAAGAACGTGCGTCCAAGCGTGAGTCGGCTCGGCGACAACGAGCGATTGAGCAGCAACTTCTTGACTCTATTCCCTCTTATGGCAAAGGCGGGTATAATAACACCAAGCATGATAATGATCCTCAAGTCTGGCTTATTGCCCGTATTGGGCCTACGAAAGCCAAGCGCATTCTCAAAGCCATCGAAGCCTATTTCGCCATCGTACGGGTTCGCCAAGCCCCCAAGGCCAGCTAGGAGAAGGAGATCCTCATGACCCAACCAGCCAGTCCTGAAGACATCCAGCGTTGGCATCTCCTGGTAGTCGAGTGGTGTGCCCGTCATCCGTTTCGACCACTCCTCTGTAGCCAATGTCAGGCCCAACTCGATGCGGCGTTTTTCGTGAAATCCTGCGGTCTCTGCCTTGCGTTTCTGTGCGATGACTGTCATTGCCCTTGCTCACAGATCACTATGCAAGACTACGAGATCCTGTCGCCCTAAATCCGCGCCGCATGCCCGAGCATGCCCGTGTAGCATGCCTGCCACTCGACCAGGACATAATGCCCGTCGGCGTTTTTCCCCTGCGTGCGCATCCACCGCCGCAGCGCCGCCATCGCGGCTTCCTGCACTGAGCGGCTGAGGGCCACCATGCCGGGCGCGGTGGCGACAAACTCATCGAAGGCCAGACGGGGCTCGACGGCGGCGAGCAGGGCGGTGGCCGGCGCCTCCGATGGCGCTGTGGGCTCGGGGAGGTCGTCCGGTTCCTCCGCGGGCATGGGCGTCTCGGGCTCCGGTTCGGGCGTCTCAGGGGTCTCAGGCTCAGCCATAGACATCCTCCTAGTCCATCACAGGGTAAATGGTCGCGGCCAGGGTGGCATACTGGGCGCACACTTTGACGCAGAGATCGGTCACATACTCGATGGGCTCACGGGTACTCACCGCCCGCTCGATGCGGCTGGCGGTGAACAGGAGATGGCGGGTATAGGTGCGCTCGGCAAGGTACTGGAGCGCTGGGTCCAGGTCAGAGCCGCCTAAACTCACGTCATAGAGGCCCCAAGTGGTAAATTGGGCCATGCTGTTCAAGGCCCAGTGCATGAGCCACGCATAAAGGTAAATGGTGGCTTCTCTATTGACTGTCCATACACTCAGCACATAGCTCCCAGTCATGACTTGCGAGCGTACGTCAAACTCCACCCCCTCAATGGCATACTGCCGCAGGTCCTCGCCAATGTAGGTGTCGCCCTGGGCATCCTTCTCCAGCCGGATGGTGATCGCGGGCATGGAGGTGGGCACTTGCGCAAAGGCGGTCAGGACACTGAATTTCTCCTGCTGGAGGAGTTGCGTCAGACTCGCCACGGCGGGCGGCACGATCTGGTAGCAGACGAAATCCACGGACTCCACCAGCGAGGGATCGCCCGTGACGGTGAGGGTGGTCGGCGTATTGCTCACGATAGGAAACGTGGCATCGGCCCAGCGTAATGTGCCACCAGCGTACTCATCGGGCAACCAGAGTTTTTCGAGGTCCGTCACATACCCATCGCCGAGGGCGGTCGGCGCACCGCTCTGGCTCGCATCATAGAAAATGCTCTCCACCATCAGGGGATGCGCCTTGTAGAGCGCAATTCCGGCACTGATCCAGGCGGCGAGCTTCGATTCTACGAGCATAACGCCTCCCTCTCTCGCTCCTCCTGCTGTAAGGCCCAGAGGGACTCCGCCGAGCGTTGCCCCTGCTCATCCCACCAGGCTGCCCACTCGTCGACGGACCTCTGGAGCTTCAAGGTCCACCATGCACGGGAAAAATCTTCGGCGGTGATGAGCTGACGTATGACGGTGTACACAGGGGCCGCCAGTCTGTAGCGCATCCGCCCGCGCGGGGCCGCGGCCCATCCTGGTGGCGGGGGCAGTGGGAAATCGGCTGGCCACAGCAAGCAGTTCAGATCCACCAGCCAGGCGGCAAGGGTCTGCGCATCGTAGCCCGCCAGGGCCTGACGAATGGTGTCGGGCGCCTCGGTACTCATGGCCGCCCTCCCAGTTGTCGCCGCATCAGGTCCTCCACATCCTGCCGGACGGCTGCCGCCAGCATGGCCTGCACGGCAGGGGCGGTATCACGTTGCGCCTGCTTCGCCAATTCCACACCTGAGCGGCCCGGTATCCACCATCCCACACTGTCTTGGTGGATTGTGCGGAAGGTGAGGTATGTGGACCCGACGCCCCGCCCTGGACGCCGGATCATTCTCTCTTGCCGCATGGCGTGCTCGTAGCCAGGCCGGCGATTGCGACGAAAGGCCGGGACATAGGGCGTCATCCCCGGCGCGTGCAGGGCCATCCCATGCGAGCGCCCAGAGGTGAGATGCATGCCGGGCTGTAAGCGCCGCGCCACGCGGTAGACGGAGGGCGGCATGGCGCGGGCCTGCGTGCGGGCCGGTCCCTTGTGGCCCCGATACGCTCCGTGCGTAAAAGGGATAATCAGATAAAAACGTCCGGCCTTACTCCGTCTGGCCCCGCGTGCCTGCGCCCAGTTGATGCGCTCGGGCAAGTGGTACGCCGCAAAGCCGTGTTCGAGGCGCGGCGCGGCGGTGGCCAGGTTGACCACCCGTGCCTGATAGGGATCGCCGCCGTAGGGATGCTCGATGGAACGCGGCGTACTCAGCCCGCCAATATAGGCCCGCTGTTCGCCGGCAGAGAGGCTAGAGCCCTCGGCGAGCTGAATCCAGGCCCACTGCACCAACTCGGCTGCAGCGCGCACGGCTTGTACCGTCGCCGACATCCCCTGCGGTAGCGGCATGACCGTTACTCCTCTACCGGTGGCAGGTTGGTGACGACCGCCGGCATGAGCAGGTCCACCGTGGTGATGGTGCCGGTCCCAGCGCCAGGGCAGGTGAGCGCCGTACAGACGGCGAGGATGGTCTGCACGACTCCAGGCTCCGCTACCGTCTCGGCCACGTTCTCAGGAGAGGCAGGCCGCTGCGGGTGGCAATACGCCATTGACCCGCCCACTGCATAGGCCAGCGTGACGCCCTCCTGGGCGAGACGCTGCAAGGTCGCGTCTGAGGCCTCATTCTCCATCACCCATCGCCCCTCGATCACCCGGGCATGTTGGGTGAGGGTGACGACGGTTTGTGCGTGGACTAGACCCCCGGTTCCCAGGGCACACAGCAGGACACAGCACACAACGCTTCGCATGGCTAAAACTCCTCGCTCAGACGATCAAGTCGTTGCAGACGCACTTCGGAGGACTGCGGCACGTGATACTCGACGCGCAGCCGTGGGCTGTCCTCCACAACCAAGTACTCGGCCTGTGCCTCATACTTAATGCTGTATTGCTGCCCCAGCCCTGGCGCGAGTCCCCCAGCCACCCACGTAATCGTCGCGGGGGGCGTCAGCACATAATCCAGCGTCTCCCGGTAGATGCGCTGGCGATCGGCGACGAGCAGCACATGCACGCCACTGGTAAAGCGCACCGTATCGTCCAGGCCCTGCGTCAACACCTCGTCGTTAAAGGTGTCCAGGATGTCCAGGACCCGCACCTTATCGCGGTCATAGAGCCGCACATCGGGTAGCACACTGGCCAGGATCGTCCCCATGGTCCAGGTGCCCGCCTCTTCAAAGGTGCGCTTCGAATCCTCATGATGCAGCAGTAAGGTGGTGCTGAAGGCCTGGTCGGCGAGATAGAGGCGTCCGGTGCCATGACAGGCAAAGCAGGTCGGCGAGAATTGCCGGTCTTCGAGCAGGCAGGGACACTGCAAGCAGGGCGTAATCAGACAGGCACTCCCATGTCCTTGAATCATGGCAATCTGCTTATTGAGGTCAAAATGTTTGCGACCTAAACGGCCTGAGTGGAGCATACGCAAAAGTCTCTATGGTGTTTTGAGTTCCGGCGTGCCCGCCGCCAACCCTAAACTGCTCGCCATGGGGTTCGCCACATGCACCGTGCAGGTATCGGCAATAGTGACAACTCCTGTCCCTAAATCCGCATCCGCGGTGGCCGTGACGACCGAATCACCAATCGTATTTCCTGAGACGACCCATGTACTCGTGTCATCAATCGGCTCGAGCGTACATGCGCCTGTCACCGTCCACTGTGTCGGGCCATCGACGGGCGCGGGTTGCCCTCCAGGCGTTAGAGGCGACACACTGAGCCGGATTTTTTCCTCATTACTGATGCTGACTTCAATGGGCATACGGCCTCCTTGTTTCGGGAACACTGGCCCCACATGCCAGCGCAGGCTGGGCACACCGGTACCGCGAATGGTGAACACCTCGCCGGGGGGCACGAGGATGGTCAGTGGCGTCCCCATCTCAGCGCCCTTTCTGTGGCGGCGACAGGGTCTCAGGCGCCAGTTCCAGCGGCATCCGGTCCTCGGGCGCACGGCTCTGGTTGACTTCATGCAAGAGCAACATTTTTCGGATGGTTTCTGTTTGCTCTTCGCGGTGCGCATTGGCTGCCTGGACGGCGTCCACGATCCGGAGCGCATTCTGCTGGAGCGCCGTCAGCACTTGGTCATGCTGGCGATCCAGACGCCCGAGGTCTTTACTCACGGCCCCATAGAGGAGATAGCCGCCGACCCCGAGAATCGCGAGCAATAAGATAGGAATGAGATCGCGGGTCGTGAGCCCCAGCGTGCGGGTGCCCAGACGCAGTTCGAGCCGTTCACCATTGCCGCCGGTGACGGTTCCCTGCACTTCGTCGCTCATCGCGCACCTCGCCGGCGAGTGCAGACAGACAAGGGCCATGTGGGTATGGGGATGCAGACAGTGATAGGGAAGAAGGAGTGCGATCGTCTACAGGGGTGTACCGGTGCGAAGTGTGGGGTGCCACGAAGCATACCCGGAACTCCAGGCCCTGCAGTGGCTGACTCCGCACGCGCACACAGTATAAAAGCAAACAGGTGAGAGAAGCAAGCTCCCTAATTTGCGGGGGTTGGGGGCTGGCCCTGGCGCAGGGTTTCCAGTTCCTTCTGGAGGGCGGCTTCCCGTTCCCGGCTCTGGCGCAGATGCTCGTAGAGGGTGGCAAACTGTTGTTCGGCCAGGGCGGCTTGTTGCGCTTTGAGGTCATACTGCGTGCGCTGAATCCGCAGGCTACTGGCCAGGGTCTGGAGTTGCGCGAGCCAGGTGCTGGCACTGGCATCCAGGAGCACCTTGTCCGTTACCAGGCCCCGATACTGCGTCTCCACCGTCTGCTCACAGGTCGGTGGCACAGGGGCGGGAACTTGGGCGAGAGCCGTCAGGGGACACAGGATGAGCAGCAGTGGGAGGATCAGTCGACAGGGCATGGGCATCTCTCCATGAGTGGGCGCACCGCTTACGGCGGTCCGGCATCCAGCCGCCGGAGGGCGGTGACCGCGACCCGGACCGAGGCGTCCTGCGAGATCAGGTAGAGGGTATTGGCCATGGTGCCATCCGGGATGGTGTAATGCACCCCCGCATCGGCATTGACGATATGGCCTACGACAAACTGATTGGCCGCCACGGTGGGGGATTGGAGCGGCGCAATGGGGGTGGGCATGGCATTCACGGCAAACCAGAGCGGTGCATCATAACTCCAGATGATGAGCCCAAAGGTGAGCGAGGGCAAGACCACGCTCGTCGGAATCGCGGGCGTATCCTGGAGCAGCAGCGGCACGCTCCAGCTCTGGTAGGCTTCGGTGAGGACGACATTGTCACTGAGGGTCGGCAGGGCTAACCCGTTCCAGGCGGTTTGCATGAGACACTCCTTCGGAGTGAGATTGAAGTTTTAAGGATTAAGTTTTAAGTGGGGGAAGGTTCGGAGGATGGTGCATATCTATACCCGCCTCTGACCTTAAAACTTAACCCTTAACCCTTAAAACTCCTCGGTGGAAAGACTATACGAGAACCGACACCACTTTGCGAGGCTCTCCTACGTCTTCGCGGGGCGGACATAGGTATAGCGCTGCACCTGCGACCGGACGACCTGACTGCGGCCTGGCGCGCCCCGTCCGGTCGTGTAGGCCTGCGGATGCGAGACCGGGATCTTGGGCACCACCCGCTGGATGGACCCATCGGGCCGCAGATAGACAATCTGCGTGGGATATTCCACCCGCCGGATCGGGGGCGCATGCCTGGGGGCAAAACCCACCACCTGGACCCGGCTCTGGAAGCGACCAGCACCCTGGACGCTGACCGCCAGCACCTGGAGCCCGACCAGCGCCCCCACCTGGCCCTGCGCCTGTACCAGGGAGGATCCCAGCCGCTGCGCCTGCCCCTGCATCGTCCCTCGTGCGGCCAGGGAGGCGGCCAGCAGGAGACTCGGGAGGGCGCGCATACGCCCCTGCACGGCCAGCAGATTCGTGAGGACACGGGCCTGTCCCACGCCCTGGAGTCGCCCCGTCCGTGCCACACCACTACTGGCGACAAGCGCGCGCCCACTCTGGGTCGTGGCGAGGCGACTGGTCCCGGCACTGGCCAGGCGGACGCTGGTGCCACGGCTGGTGCCCTGCGCCGCGACGACGGCCCCCGCCGTTAGGGCCTGGCCCACGGCCCGCAGGACCCCCACCCGCACCACGACACTGCTGGCGCGGCGACTGACGGTACTTTGCACCATGCCGGTTGTGAGCCGACTGGCGCTGCCCACGCGGGTACTCGTGCTCAGGACTGTGGCGGTACTGGCCCGCACCGCCGACAGGAGCTGGGCACTGCTACTCGCCATTTTCCCGAGCTGGGCGCGCACCGAGGAGGCACGCACCGCGACGGTACTACTCGCGAGCACGGTGCGCAGGACTTGGGCGGAGGCATTGGAGGTCACTACCGTACTGCGGGCAACCACCGTCCGCGCCAGCACGGACGAGGCGAGGCGCATGCTGGTGGTACTGGTGACGCCGGCCCGACTGACACTGGCATTGCCGGTGCGGACGCTCAGGGCATTCACCAGGACGGTCCGGCTGGTGGAGGCCGATCCCGTGCGCACACTGGAGGTCAGGGCGCGCACCGTGCGGCTGGTCGTCGCACTGCCGATGCGGGTACTGAGGGTGCTGAGTGCGCCGGTGCGGGCGAGGACGGAGGAGGCGGCACGAGTAGCCGTGCCGCTGGCCATGCCTGTGACGGGTTTGAGCGAGGAGGCCACGCGCGTGCTCGTTGTGCTGACCGTCGCGGCACGGACGAGGACGGACGAGGCCACGCGGGCGCTCGTGGTCTTGAGGAGACCCGTCCGGGCGAGCACCGAGGAGGCCACACGGCTACTGGTGGCCAGGACGCTCGCCGTGCGGGCCGTGGTCGCGGAGCCGATGCGGGTACTGGTGGCGAGGACGGTCGTGGAGCGCGCCAGGACCGAGGAGGCCACACGGGCACTCGTGGTGCTCAGGAGTCCAGCGCGGGCAAGAACCGAGGACGCCACGCGGGCACTGGTGGCCAGGGTGGTGCCCGTCCGTGCCAGAACGGAGGAGGCGACCCGACTGGCGGCGCCTGTGGCGGTGACCGTGAGGCCAATACTCTGCGACACCACCGGCGCGGACATGGGCCAGAAGACGAGAGGCTGCTGTGCTCGGCGCAGGAGCGGCCCAATGACGAAGACCGGCACGGCCGTCCTCCTAGGTCGCGGTGGTCATGCTCCCCGAGCCCACGACAATATCGAGCGCGTGATGCTCCCGGAAGCCCAGCCCGCACTGGGCACAGGCATAGCCGCCGTCCGGCAGGCGCTGGATAATATGCACGTTGTCTTCGCAGAGATAGTGCCGTGGGGGCAGCGGGATCGCCGCCTCGACAGGCGGCAGGTCGCGCTCGGCCTCGCTGAGCTCGCGGGCCGGGTGCAAGTCGTTCCATTGGCCTATGGCGGCGTCGACGCTGTCCGCCATAACGCCCAGACCACAGCGCGGACAGGCGATCACATAACAAAACTCGGGGGCCACCCAGGCACGGCGCTCCCCCAGCGGAAGCCCGTGGCCCGGCGTGCACGGATGGATATCGGGGAGGTCAAAAGGTTCGGGATCAGCCATACGACAGTCATCCTATTGGTTCTGAATGGTATATGTCACGGCCAAAGTGCCCGTGTTACTTACGTTTAAAGTCGTGTATGTATCGTGGGCCACGAGGAAATTCCACGTATTGGTCGTCGTCGTAATCTGGATGCCACATTCGGTATAGGCGCGCGCCGCGGTCGCGGTAATCGTCCCGGCAATCGTGAAGGAGCCGGTCGCGCCGCTGCCCGTAATGGCGCTGGGCGCCCCGGCCACCACCGTTTCCGTGGCCGTTTGCATGGCGATATCGGCCACGGTCGCGGCAGCCGCCCCCGTCCCCGACGTAATCAGCGTGGAGGCCGCGTTCACCCCACCATTGAGGGCATTGGTAATCGAGCGTCCGGTCGTGCCGGTATCGGTGACCGTCGTCGTCGTGCCAAAGATCCCGGCCCGCACAAACCCGGCAAACTGGTTGGTGAGGAGGTTGGCGGGGCCTTCCCGCAGTCCCGTCAACCGTTTCCGGCAGTGACAGGGATGGGGCGCATGGCGCTTGCACGGGGCATAGGCCCGCACGGTGAGCCAGACGCGGAAGTGATTAGGATCGATCTTCGGCTCACTCACCCCCTCGATCCAGTGACCATGCTGGTCGCGGAACATGACGCGGGCAGGCTCGACCACCGGCAGGGCGATCTGCGAGGTGAGGCCGTCATAGTCGATGCCGCGCCGCGCATAGGCCGCCTTCCGAGTCAGTTGCTGCTGGGCGAGGCGCACGAAGTCCTCGCGGGTCAGCGGGGCAAGCGCGGCGGCCAGGACCGCGGGAAGCGTAGATGCAGACATAGTCGTCACTCCTCTGCGGTCCACAAGACCGCCTGGGTGTCGCCATCTTCAATGCGCAGCGGCGTGCGGCCCATCACGCGATCTTCCGTCGCCTGCGCCAGCGCCTCGGCCAGCGTCTCATAGGGAGAGCGCACTTCCGGGACCTGCGGCATGCCACAGGCCCGCCCATCGGACACGAGATACACCATACCTATTAGCCCTCTTCAAACATCTCGTTCTTGCACATCAGGTCGCACCCAAGGGGTAACGACAGGTTGCCGCTGTTCACCACGGATAATACGACTAATATGCGTCTGTCCACATTGGAAACGTTTGGCTAATGCCATTTGGGACCACTCGCGACTGGCTATCCTTCCTCAAATTCTGCGTAAGCCTGCGCGTTCACCGCCGCGGGGGCCGTGACCCGAATGGCCAGTCCCTTAGCGGTCGTCTGTTCGGGCTCCCGTCCGAGGGGAAACTGAATGACCAGGACGCCGTTATAGACTGGCACGAGCCAGCGCTTGAGCGTTGTGAGAACGGTGGGCTCAGCCGTGTAGCCTTGCTGGGCCGTCGCCTGCACCGTCCGCGTCGCGCCGCGAATCTGCGTGATGGTCGGGGCCGTGCCAGGGGTGCCGGCGCCCGCCTGCGTGGACGAGCAGAGCTCGACCGTGGCTGGCACCGCTGAAGCTGTCACGCCATCAAAGGACACGCTGAACTCGATGATGCGCGATAGGGCATTGGTTGCCGTAATCAGGTTGAGAATCGTTTTGGCAGTCGCGGCCGTCAGCGCCAGCGATCCTGCCGTGGAAAACACATATCCAGCAGCCATGGACTCTCCCTGCCTACCAATTGATCGCTCGCTGGAGGGCCTGCGTCAGGCTCCAGACACGTTGCGGCGGCGTCTCCGTCCGCAGCCCGAGCGGCGGCCAGAGTTGCCAGCTCAGTTCTTGCGGCCAGCCCTGGAGCGCGGCCAGGTACAGGGCCGCCACGTCAGCAGCCGACAGCGCCCGGTTATACAGCCGCACCTCATCGAGTGCCCCGGGCCAGTAGGTGGTGGCATTGCCGTTGAGATGTCCCAGTTCGGAGGCAAACGCACCAGAGGTAAAACTCACACTGGGATCGACATCGCTGACGGTGCCTTCCTGGTGCGCATTGAGATACAGGGTCCCGGTGGTGCCGCTGATCACCCAGGTGCCAAAGTACCACGTGTTGAGCGCAATGGTGGTCGTGCTGTAGCACGTGCTCAGGGCATTGGCCGTGGTCTTGTAGAGCCCGGCCAGGCGGTTGGGGTTGGCATTGTAGGTATCCGTGTAGAGGCCCCAGCCGGTCGAGCCGGTGGCCCGGCACCAGGTGACGATGCGCATTTCGTCCTCGGCGACGCTGCTCGATTGCAGGAACCAGCAGGCAAAGGTGTGCGCCGTGTCACTGCTGCTGGTATAGAGTGACGAGTTGCCGAGCGCGCCCAGCGACGTCGTGCCATTAAAGCGCAGTTCGCTGAGGCCCCCCGGTCGCCGCGTGGCGCCAAAGCCCTGCGTCGTGCTGGGCGGGGACATGCCGGTCAGTGGCAAGGCGATCCGTCCGGTGAGATCGAGCCAGGTGGGCGCACCGATCCGGCCTGGCAGCACCTTCCACCAGTTCTGGAGCCCCCGGTTGAGCGGCGCATCCCAATTCACCGGCGCCCCATAGGCGAGACTGCGGACACCTTGCGTGTATGGCATGAGTTCCTTTCATTATGTATCTGTAAGGAATGCCGAGGTATACGTGAGTACGTGGTTCGTCCCGGTGGCATGCAGCGCCACGGCGGTGTTATGGGTGATATACAGGCCCCAGCGTTTGGGCTCCTTGCCCCACGCTTGCGCCGTGGACAGACACTTGATGGGGTAGCCGATACTCGAGGTCGCCGAGACTGCCGAGGAGCCCAGGAGGAGAAAGCCGCCACTCAGTTGATAGGTGCTGGTCAGGGTAACCGCGGCGTTCGTGCCGCTAATGGTATCGGGGTAGAGCGGTGTATCGGGGTTGAGCGCCTGATAGCCATAGACGCGCAGTTCCGTATCCACGGTCGGGCTGGTGCCGGTCGTCAGCTTGGCAGTAATTTCCGAGTCAATATTGCGGGCGCTACTGTTGTCCACCCCGGCGGCTTCACGCCCGGCCACAAAGGTGCCAGAGGAAGCCAGGGAGGCGAGGGTACAGGTGATGACGGTCGCGGCGGTAAAGCTCAGTTTGAAATTGGTGTTCTCGCGGTAGTCCAACCACCAGGGGGCGACGCCCAGCCGCTGCCAGAGCCAGTCACGGAAGCGCCGGGGCAGCCGCCGGCGCGGGGAGAGGAGTTCCACCTCATGGCCCATGTGTTTGGCATGCCAGTCCCACAGGGCCTCGGAAAACGCCGTGGGCGAGAGCGGGGGATGGCGGTGCCACAGCTTGCAGGTATGGCAGTAGCCATCGAGGTGAATCTGCACCGTGTGGGTGGGTGGGAGCGTGGTTAGCTGACCCATGCTTGCTCCACGTCGGACCCGCTGATGGTCCCCTCATAGCCCATATTGGCCGGGCTGGCGGGTGTGCCCGTGCCGAGGGTGGGCACATACAGCAGCGCCTCGATCCGCCGCGCCGGACGTCGGGCGAGCGCCAGGAGAAAATTGACCTGCTGCAGCGAAGCGCCCTGGCCCCCAAAGATGGCGGTCCAGCCGTCACGCGTTTGCCGGAGGGACGGATTGACGAGCCCCGGATTAAACATGCGCGCCCAGGAATCCCGATCTTGCACAGTCTGGGCTTTATAGGTCGCCCATGACCATGTTGTGTTGTCCGGGCTCGTGGTCTCATACACGTCTTGCTCCAGGAGGCTGGTTTTCCAGACCCAGAAGACGGGACTGGCCTGGGCGTTGTAGGCGTCCGCCACTTCGAGCGCGCCGTCCGAGGTGTGGGGGACCTGCGAGAGCACCGGGTCGGCGGCAATATCGGCCTGGAGTTGCTGGAGTTGCTGGGGAGTGAGTGCCATGGCGGGCTCCCTCAGGGTGCCGTCACCAGCAGGGGGGAGCGCGGCGTACAGACGGACTGCTCGTACGGCTGACTGGGTAGCAAGGCGTCTGCTGGGATCTGGCTGTGGTCACCGGCCGTATTCTGATAGCGAAAGCGCAGGCGCACGAGATCGAGATCGTCGAGTTGGCCCTGGAGGATCTTAATCGGCCCGGCATAGATGCCGCCGTACTGGGCATTATTGCCGTAGCGCACGCTTTCTTCGATGCCGTCCTGAATGAGCATTTCGCCACTGGTGCCATGCGTCACATCGCGCCCGGAGCCCGTGATACTGAGAATTTGCATGGCGGTCCGCAGGGCGCACCATTCCACCACCTCCGGGGGTAAGGCCTCCAGCCCGCAGAGATAGTCGACGGCCCAGATCTCGCCGCCGGGGGGAGATGGCGCCAGGTCTACGGGGATGTACAGACGTTCATCGTACGAGGAAAAGACGAGGGCCGTGAGGGCGAGCGTCAGCCACACCGGCTGCGGCGGCACTTGCGTATCCATCCCGGTCATGAGGCGCACGCGCGTAATCGCCTGCACATCGTGAAAGTGCAGGGTGAGCTGATAGTGGGTCGCCTCCGGCTCCGGGGGCGTATAGGGGATGGGGAGCCCGAGGAAGTCATAGTCTTGCCCGAGTACCATGGTGGGGTCCGGGGCCGTGAGCACGTGGAAGCGGTGAAAGTGGATGTTCATGAGGGCTTCGGCGCGGGCCACCTGGGCAAAGAGCAGGCGCGCAATCGCCTGGTCGCCGGTTGCCCCCTGCCAGGCACTCCCGAGATCAATGCCGAGGAGATAGGTGTCCCGCACCAGGCTGGGCGTCAGGGTACTGACGGGCATCATGGCTCACGCTCCATATCCTCCCAACTGTACCATGGGCGGGTCTGATGGAGCGTCGTCCGCATATACGGCTGCACCTGGTCGAGGCTATGGCGGTCGGCTTTTTTCTCACTCTCGCTCTGGCCGCCCACATAGATATTCGTGGTGGCCATGGACGCGTTATTGCGGAGCTGGCGGGCCAGGGTGAGGAAGTGATTGGCCCGGTCGGTATACGTCACCCAGCGATCACCTCGCCGGATCGAGGGCTTGTAGAGAAACTCCATGCCCTTCGTCTCTGCAAGCGCGGCGGCGGCCAGATAGGTATTGCCGCCGTGCTCGCACAGGGCAAAGGCGCACTCCTCGTCGGTGCTTATAGGATTCGAAGCGTCCACATCGCCCAATCTGTAATGGACCTCATCGACCTTGGATGCTGCTGGGTTGCCGGCGTAGGTGTAACTCACCGTTTTTTCCTTCTAACCCTTTGAAATCTATGCTATACTCATAAGCCTGGGTAGCGGCGACGGCTGCTCGCAAGTCCCTCCAGCCTCAACCTGGAGAGAGCCCGGGTACCCCTTCACTGTCTGTTGAGGAGACATCGCATGATTCGTGTATCCTGTATCTGTGAGGAATGCGGCAATACCTTTCTCGTCCATCCCTATCGTGCAGAGACCGCCCGCTATTGTTCGACCCTCTGCAAAAATCGCTTCGAGGGGCGAGCGCGTCGTGGCAAACCTGCTCTGCGAGTCATCAGCGGTGCAGATCTGTTCTGGACAAGAGTCCTGAAGACCACGCCGGAAGCATGCTGGATCTGGCAAGGGCACAAAGACAAAGATGGTTATGGACATTTCCAACTCCAGGGCGTGAACACGCCTGCCCATCGAGCCGCCTATATCCTTACCCATGGCTCCGTTCCACCTGAGATGTATGTCTGCCATAATTGCCCTGATGGCGATAATCCTGCCTGTGTCAACCCAGCGCATCTCTGGCTGGGTACGCAGCGCGACAATGTGCAGGACTCTATTCGCAAAGGACGCAGACGACTCCCCAGTAATACAAAGTTGACGCAGGCTGACCACCAAGAGATTTGTCGTCTCTATGACCCCAATGGCTATGGTCAAGTGTCACTCGCTCAACGTTTTGGCGTATCTCAAGCCACCATCTGGCGCATCCTCCGCAAGCATAATCTGAACCCTGGCCGGGGGTACTATCGTCCTCTCTAACTTTCCCGCGTACGTGTAAGAGATGGCGTTCTCCTTGCGCTCATTCAGTGAACGAGACGCCAAAAGGCTCGAAGTGCTTGCTGGGCCATAGATTAGCCCTGGTTGCCATGCCCCAGGCATACCCGGGCGCGGACAAAACAATCCTTCGCTTCCAGGAGCCGGCGTAATCCGGTCGTGACTTCCGCGCCCACCAGAGGATCGGCACTGTCTAGGGTCCGGGCCATCAGCCAGGCGAGATCACACACGGGTTGACTCACCGCCTGGAGATGCGCCGGCAGATGGTCATAGGTCATATGGGTGAGCATCCGTTCACTGGCCGGGTTCATGCCTCCCCCTCACTGCGCCGCCGCGTGCCATAGCGCGGTTCGGGGCTGCTACTTTCGCTACTCGTCGCTGGCGTCTCGGTGGGCGGTGCCGGTGGCTCGACGCGCAGCTCGGGCGGGCGGGTCGCGGCCTGGCCGGGCTTTTGCAGCACCGGATCGGCATGGCTGGCCCGTGGCACCGCATAGGCCGTGAGTTCGACCTGCCGGGCCTCGGCAATGCCCTGCGGGGTCGCGCTCGCCACGGCGGCTTCACTGGCCGTGGCATCGTGGGCGTACGAGTCGGTCAGCCAGGCGTGAAAGTCGGTATAGGCGGCGTCCAGGGTGCTCGGATCGCTCCCCGGATCAATCGCCTTGCTGGTGAGATAGCCGAGAAACGCCTTTTCTTCTTCGGAGTCACTGCCGTGGGTCACGAGAAAGGTGCCCCACCAGGGGTTGGTTTGGGGATTGAGCATAGGGATCTCCTTGTGCGGGAGGGCGTCCGGCGCCTCTCCCAGGTAAAAGAAGCCGATGCGATAGGGCTCTGGGCGTGGGGGCATCACTCTCCTTGTCTCTCAGGGTCCGGCCTGCTATGCTGCGGACCTCAGATCTCTCCCACAGACCGGAGGTCGCGTATGGCTATGCTCCCGAACTGCCCCACCGGGGCGTCGACCCACACCACGACCACGTTTATGGCTGGCAGTCCCACGGGGGCCAATACCCACGCCATTGCACGCTTTAAGCCGCGCTGTCCCACCGCCATTCGCAATGTCGCGGGCCAGACCTTTGTGGTGCAGTGTCCCTCCGGCGCGACCGTGCACTCGACGGCCGGCTTTCAAGGCGCCTGTCCGACCAGCGCTAAGCCCTAAGCCAGCGTCACAAAGCTGTTCGGTTCCCCGTCATAGGCCAGCAAGAACCGGAAGGCGCCGGTCCCCGCCGCCGCCACACAGTTGAGATCAATGGTGCCGGGGCCAATGAGAAAGTCCTGCGTCGTATCCTGGACGCCCCAGCCCATGGCCAGCGCGGTCGCGGGCGGAAAAACGACGCCAATCAGTTGCCCCACCGCCAGCGGGGTGGTGCCAATATCGCCCACCGCGCAGAGGTCAATGGCGGTCTGGCCGGTGGGCTTGAACTGGAACTTGGTGTTGTTCGCCCCGCCGGCAATGACGGTGGTGACGACGCCGTAGAGTTGGCGAATGCGGATGACGCCGCTAATCGTATAGAGCGATTTGACGCCCGCCTGTGGAATGATGGTCGCGGTGCGGGGCAGCTTGAGCCCTTCCTGCACGACGGTCACACGTTGAAACATAGGCCCTCCTTCCTTCCTCAGGAGGGGCCAAGTTTTAAGGGTTAAGGGTTAAGGTTTAAGGTCCGAAACGACTTAAAACTTAAAACTTAAAACTTAAAACTGTCCCCGTCCCTAGCCTTCTAACGTTGCTTTCGTCCGCTCCAGATGCAGCGGATACTGCTGCTGCATGCGGCGCTCCTCGGCATCCCCCGTCACATCGCGCAAGGCGGCCCCCCCTGCAGGGCCCGCCATGCCCGCCGCTACATCCAGGTCGTCGCCTTCGAAGCGGTGACGATGGCGCAAGCGTCCATGCGCGTCGCGGAACTCTTCATTCAAGAACCACATGCCGCAGGACCCGCACTGGGCCTGGCGGTAGGTCTCGCCTTTGGGCACCGGGTAGACATAGCCCAGGCGTTCTAATTGCTCATCGCGCGGGCTGCCCGTCAGCGTCAGGAGCTGGCCACGGTCGTAGTTCGTGCCCTTGTAGGTGAAATAGCCCAGGCCCGGCAAGGTGAACCTTGTCCAATGACTCGGCCCCATCTCACGGCGCGTCGCCAGGGGCCTGGCTGGAGGCGGGGGCGGAGCAGGCACGGCGGTGGTCACCGGCGCCCCGTCCTCCTCCCACTGCGCCGCCCAGGTGGCATACGCCGTCTGGACCGCCGCCGGGATGTCGTACCATGCATGGCCACAGCCCTTGGTGCACACGCGCGGGCCATCGGTGAGCGGGTCCACCGCTTTGACCAGGAGATCCCGTTGGACGAGCGAGGAACACATCTGGGTCGACAGGCCGCAGCCCTGCCCGTCCTGCTCCACGAGGAGCGCCAGGGCACTCTGCTGCTGCGGCGTCAGCCGCTCAAGGATCGCCAGCACCGCCTCGGGGGCGGCATCGGCGCCAGTGTCATCGGGGAGATCAGAGCCTTCAAGCATTGACATAACTCTCTGAATTTGTTATACTTATAGAGCTTGGGTCGTTGGGACGCTGACGCGCAAGTTGAGACCTGCCCATACAGGTCTTGAGCCCAAGCCACTCACCTCTGGCCGTATGGGAGGCCGCATGGACGAACCGCGTAAACGCTGTCCTAAGTGTAAGAAGTCCAAGCTGTACGCCGAGTTTTTTGTTGATAACAGCCGTTATGACAAGCTGTCGCCCTACTGCAAGCAGTGTGTCAAAGAACGTGAGTCCAAGCCTGAGCGTGTTGCCAAGCGCAAAGCCTACAAAGCTGGTTATCACGTCAGGAACAAAGACAAGATCAATGCGCGCTCGATGCAGTGGGGCAAGGATCATCCTGAACAATTCAAGGCCCGGCAGCAGCGCTGGAAAACCCTGCATAAGGCACAGGTCCTGGCCGCCGCCGCCCTTTACCGCGAAGCCAACCGCGTCCTCTGTCGGCTGCGCGAGCGCCGGAGCCGCTTGAAGAAGAAAGCGTACTATGCGCTGAAACGGAAATTGTGGCGGCAGTTGAACCGCAATAAGGTCACGGAGTATCAGCACAAGCGCCGGGCGCTGGAGAAGGGTATCCCATACATTGAAGAGGTTGATATCGCCGTGCTCTTTATCCGTGACAAGGGCATATGCGGTATTTGTCATACGCGGGTCCGCCGTTTCCAGGATGCTTCACGTGATCACATCATTCCCGTGAGTCAGCCGGGCTCGGAACACAGTTATCGCAATGCGGTGCTGGCCCATACCTGGTGCAATTCCAGTAAAGGGAATCGCGCTGTCCCTCAACAGATGCGGCTTTTCTAAAAAGGGTACAAATTCATCATGCGATTATATTCGCATAAAACTCCGCAGACCGTTGAGACGTCACATGATAGTCGTGGTAGCCGTTACTCTCCAGGACGTCGACCTCGCGACTTTCTTCACGGAATCGGCGCATGTACGAGTTTGCGGACGGAACCCTTTGCCACGTGAAGTTGTAGATCGCCGCCGGGGTAATCAGGCTCGGGCTCGGCGGGTTATAGAGAAACAGCACATGCTTGCCCCAAATGCGCTGGTAGACGACGGACGCTTCCGCCGTGCCTTCCGGGCTGGCGGTATAGATGCCGCGGCCGATGAGGATGCGGTCCACGCCGAAGAGGCTCTGCATGATTTGCTCGGTGACGATGGCCATCTGGGTGTACTTGATGGTGTCGAGCAAGTCGGGGTGCCAGCGCAGCACGGTGAAGACCTGCTTGCCGAGGATCATGGTGTTGCCCTCGCGCCCGATGCGGCCTTCGATGTTATCGAGGGCCTGGGTCACCAGGAGCAGGGGGGTTGAGGCCCCATAATCGTTCCACTGCACATAGCCGGCGGCATCGACCCACACGCCCGCCGTGAACAGGTTGGTGGCGAAGTCCATCTCCTGCGCCATGAGGACTTTATCGGTGGCAAACAGCGTGCCGTCGCGGTCCATGTTGTAGGGTTCCATGGTGGCGTCGCGCACTTCATCGGCCAGTTCGAAGCCGAAGCTGTCGCGCTTCGAGGCGTAGGTGTCGGTCCCCAGGTTGAAGGAGCCGCGCCGACTCAGCGTGCCGGTCGCCCGCCGGTTGGCGTTGTTGCGGAACCAGTCACTCTGCATGTACTGCGGAATGAACCCGGTGGGATAGCGCACCGGCACCACCGGAGCAATGAGTGGTGCTATGTAATCTGGGTTGGAATAACCTATAGATATTTCTGTAAGTAATATATCAACATAGACGTCCCTTAATGCGCTCTCTGCCAAGGGCAGCTCCTTTCTGAACTGACGGCTATTCCTGTGTCACGTCATGACGCAGGCTGTGCCAGAGATGAGGGTTGCAGGCCCGTCGCACGTCGGGCCTTGGCTTACGCCGCCGCCCGGAACCGTGCGCCGATGCCGCCAAACAAATTGACATCAATTTTGCCGCCGCTAATCGTGCAGACATCGAGTGCCCGGGCGCAGATCGAGTTATCGGCGGTGCTCTTTTTCACCAGCATGGTGCCGGCGGCGTTGGGTCCCAGGAAGTCCCCGATGGCAATGGCCGTGCCGGAGCCATCCACCAGGGCAGTCCAGCGTCCGGCAATGGCGATGCGTCCGGCCTCGCCCACATTGGGGCGGCCCTGCTGCAAGCCGTACACGTCATCCGTGGCGGCCGCACACTCGGTAATCCAGTCTTTGGTGGCGGCGAGTTTCACCGGGGCAAATTGCTTGGTGCGCATATCGGTGGTACTGCGAAAGGAGTCGTCATAAACCGCAATATGGGGCATCGGACCCTCCTTCCCCGCCTGCCACGCCGTTCTGGACACGCGAGGCGGGAAGAAACGCTTAGATTTAAGTATTAAGTATTAAGTGGGAGAGCTGGGAGACTGAGGCTGTTCTGTGTCTGACTCCGAGCCTTAAAACTTAACCCTTAACCCTTGAAACTTATGTGTTTACCCGATTCTTGGCGCGTTTCTCGCGCTGGTTCAGTTCCCAGAGCTCGGGATGGCTCTTGGCAATGACCTCGATGCCCTTGGCCAGCGGCACACCCTTCTCTTCCGCGTAGGCTTTGGCCAGGGCGAGAATCTGCCCTTCCGCATCGCCACTGCTGTCCGTGCCACTCGGGCCATGGCCCTCGACACCGCGCACGCCAAAGAGGCTGGACGTTTTCAGTTGCTCGGTGGCGGCCTTGAGCAGGCGCACCAACTCCGTCCGGGCGCTCTCGTCGGCGATGCCCTCAACGGCTTTGAGCACATGCCAGTGATCGGGGGTGAGCCCGAGGGCGCGAAACTCGGCGGTTTTCGCGATATAGTCGAGGCGCTCGTTTTTCTCGTGTAACTCGCGGTTGGCCTTTTCGATGATTTCGAGGCGGGCTTCCTGATCGAGGTAGCTCTTGCGCACCAGTTCAGGCATGCCGGCCAGCAGGGTCTCGCGCTGCTCCTCAGGGCTCATCTTGGCGATGCGCTGTTCTTCGCGGAGCGCCGTGAGTTCCTGGGTGCTCTTCGCGAGATCAGCGCGCAGGCTGAGCACCAGGTCTTCGGCCTCGTGGGCACGTTTGGTCAGGGCATCGATCTGCATCTGGGCTGCATTCCCGTGCACCAGCAGTTCCTTCTTCATACGGTCGTGGGCCGGGTTGTCGCAGTCTGTGTCGTCGCAGTTGTCGCAGTGTTCCTTGTCACTCTCGGCATTTTTGCGCACCGCGGTGGCCATAGGCGGGTCCTCCTTTGCGACGGTGTCGGCAATGGGCCGCCGCGCGGCCCTTCCTTTCATGACCCCAGGCATACTGCGCACATCGGCGGCAGAGACCCCAGGGCGGTCAATGGTTGGGGGCGTACACTCTTCGAGAATCTGCTGGAGCTGGGCGATAGCGTCTTGCAGGCGCGTGAGGCGATGGCCCGCCATGGGCGCCCCGGCTTTCGCCACCGAAGTGAGGTCGGCCAGGATGGGGGCCATCTTCGCCGTGAGCCCCAGGCCGTCGATGAGGTCCGCGACCTCGTCTTGAAACTGCCCCACGGACTCGACCAGGATCGGCAGATAGGGCAGGTTATCCTCGTCGCAGTCGCCAACGCAGGCATAGTAGGTCTCGCACAGGCACTGCCATTTGCCCCAGAGGGTTTCCCAGAGGTCGTACTGCTGGCCGCGCTGGGCATAGGACAGCGGCGGGGTTTCGTCGCCGTCGGGCTCGGCATGGAGGCCCATGGGCGCATCAAACTTCTCGACCTCGTCGCTCACGTCGATGCCGGCTGACCGGGCGGCAGCGCGGAGCTTGCGTTTTGCACTGGCTTTGGCACTCGCCGGGATATCGGTCTGGCTTAATCTTGCAAGCGCATTGCGCAAATGCGGTTTGTCGATAGCCCCTGAGGCAGTCTTATATGGCAGGTGGCGCAGGGAGCGAGGGACAGTCTTGCCGTCCTCATCCTTTGTGCCCCCAGGGCTGATATAGGCGAAGGCAGAGTCGGGGAGGTCGTTGGTCCCGGCCGTACTGCGCTCGGCTTTGTCGAGGGCCTCGGCCTCCGCATCCGCACTCTTAAAGAGCAGGATATGCGCCCCCTCGCCGCTCTCGACATCGTAGTTGGCGCCCTGCTGACAGACGGCCACGCGGGTAATTTTGAGTTTGCGGAGGCGCGTGGGCATGGCTAGACCTCCTCACGCTCGGCAAAGCCTTCAATGGAGAACATGAGGTAGCCCATGGATTTGACGAGGTGGTAGTCGTCGGCATCGGGCACATGGAAGCCGACCCAGGCCCCGAGGGGGAGCGAGTCAGGAGGCAGTCCCAGCGCGCTAATCTTCTCGGGGGTGAACACCATGGCCTCAATCATCCGACCACGGCACTCGCCCTTGTGTACGAAATTCAATTCGCCTGACTCTAAGACGTACGCGTACCACGCCTCGGCGAGGTCCTCGATCTCCAGGACATCGCCCTGCAGGTCGAGGAGCGGCGTCCCATCTTTCATGACGGCAATGGAGGCCCACCCAAAGAGGCGCTGCTCAGCGTCCTCACTTTTGGCAATGCGGGCTTCCACCACGAGGGCCAGGTTCTCAGCGTCGACACTCTTGTTCACAGCCGCATTGGCAGCGCGGATGGCCTGTCCTTCGCAGTGTTCCTGAGAACCGCCACGGTCCAAACAGGTCTTTAATTGGCTGTTGGCCACATGCGACCACTGTCTTTTTTGCTTCGCTGATAAGCCCTTATGGTGCCTATCAGCGTCCTGAGCAGTCCAAGGCATTTTGAATCATGCCTTTCTTAGTGCAAAATAGACATATTTGTGCTATACTCTCTTGTTGCCGGGTGGCGACTGATCATCGCCCGCAAAGTCCTTGTGCTCACTCACAGGGAGCCCGGTCTTTCCCCCTATCTCAGTGAGGAGATATCGTGTCAGCCAAGATCTATCCAGACAGGCGTGCTGGTGCACGTGCCCGTTATGCCGCCAATCCCAGCAAGTTTTCTGAACGAGCCAAGGCGAGTCGCCAAAAGAACTCGTCGCATGTAAAACAACGCGACAAGAAATACCGCGGGCGATATGCGGGCCAGCGCAAGGCACAGTGGCAGCGGTGGTACTCTGAGAATCGCGACCGCGTGAACGCAAAGAAACGCGCCATCTATGCGGAGGATCCTGAGCTTTTTGCCCAACTGGCACGTGAGAAACGAGAGCAAGATCCAGAGGCAGCCCGGGTCGCTGATAAGAAGTGGAAGAACAATCATCGGGAAGCCACGCGTGCTCAAGGCCGCCGGCGTCGGGCGCTGAAGAAAAGGGCGCCGGTAAATGATCTGACGCATGACCAATGGCTGGAAATCCAGGCGGCCCAAGACCATCGCTGCTATTACTGTGGCAAACGCCGCAAAGGGAAGTTGACGCAAGATCACATCGTGCCGCTGTCGAAAGGTGGCTCGCATACTGTGCAGAACGTGATTGCCGCCTGTCATTCCTGTAATTCCCGCAAGGGCACGCGCAAGCCGCCGATCCCCGTCCAGCCCTTGCTGCTGACCGTGGCTCCAGCCAAGAAGAAGCGGCGTGTGTCGTAGGCATGGCGGTCTCCAGGCACAAAAAAAGCGCCCGCCGGTCAAGTCCTTTGACCGTATGCGGGCGCTACGAAAGCGGAACCGGGCTCCTCTCCGCAGAGAGGGCCGGGGCAAGTTTTAAGGGTTAAGGGTTAAGTCCGAAACAACTTAAAACTTAAAACTTAACACTTAAAACTGTCCCTTATCTAATCATGCCTGAGCCGCGTTGGCGTCCGTACCGGCACTTCCACGGTGCGAATATGGCCGCGGGCCAGGTG
>Ga0126383_10000006_pt1 | contig 124626 bp, 111 predicted proteins | sample PanSoiMetPlot_35_FD_96882 | JGI IMG/M metagenome (GOLD analysis project Ga0126383, IMG submission 96882) | Tropical forest soil microbial communities from Panama - MetaG Plot_35 | ecosystem: Environmental > Terrestrial > Soil > Tropical forest > Bulk soil | place: Panama | collected 2016-02-17 | reverse complement strand
GCTTTGCTTGGAACTCATCACGGGCGGGCAACTCCGCGGCGCGCTCGCAGCAACTAATTATTTAGTTACGTTTTCTCCCTGGGAACGTCCAAGAACAGGAACGCGTGGGGCAGGAGTCCCCCGCAACTGAGAGCTTGGTGGTATCAGGTTCAAAAAAAGGCATTTCTTCTAAGGAGTTGGCGTGCCACCGCGTCCGTCAGAAACGCTGACAGAAGCCGAGCTTCGGATCATGAACGTGCTGTGGCACAAAGGCTCCGGCACGGTCCAGGAGGTACTGGATGGGCTGGCTGAAAAACCGGCGCTCGCCTACAACTCGGTGCTGACGACCATCCGGGTGCTGGAAAAAAAAGGCTATCTGGAGCATCAAAAAGAAGGAAGGGCGCATGTCTACGTGCCGTTGATCGGACAGAAAGAAGCGACGCGCTCGGAACTGCGGCACTTTGTCGGACGGTTCTTCAAGAACTCGCATGATCAGCTGGTACTGAACATCCTCGAAGATCGCGGAATCGATCAAAAGGAACTCGAACGGCTGCGAAAAATGCTGGAGCAGAGTAACGCGAAATGATTTGGCCCGAACTGCAAACGATTGCCCAGGTTTCGGTGGAGCGGGTGCTCAACACGCTGCCGCAGCAGTTGCTGGTGGTCGTGTTTGCATGGGGCCTCCTGAAGCTGCTGGGGCGGAAGAGTTCGCGGACGAGATTCGCGGTGTGGTTTCTGGCGTTGGTGGCAGTAGTCGGAGTGGCGCTGGCGGGCGATTCGGGAGGGGCGAGATCGCTGGTTGGTGGAAGCGCGGCAGTCACGATTCCCGAAAGTTGGGCTGTCATTGTTTTTGCGCTGTGGGCAGTAGTGGCGGGCGCGGCAATCGCGCGACTAGCGGCTGGGCTGTGGCGGCTGCGCGCGTTGAGGAAGAGCTGCGCTGCCATTGACGCGACGGCGCTGGATCCGGCGGTACATAGGACAATCGCGGAATTCAGCGCCTCGCGGACAGTATCGATTGCGGCGTCGGAGAACGTGCGCGTGCCGGCGGCGATCGGCTTCCTGGAGCCGATGATCGTGATTCCAACCTGGGCGTTGAAGGAATTGAGCGCCGAGGAACTGAGGATCATCCTGGTCCACGAGCACGCGCACCTGCGGCACTGGGACGATTGGACAAACCTTTTTCAGAAGATCGTGCGCGCGGTGTTCTTCTTTCATCCCGCGGTCTGGTGGATCGAGAGTCGGATGTCGCTGGAGCGGGAGATGGCGTGCGATGACGTGGTCCTGGCGGAAACTGGCAATCCGCAAGGCTACGCGCAGTGCCTGATTGGGATGCTGGAGCGGAATTGTCCGCAGCGCGCGTGGGCGATGGCCCAGGCGGTGGTGCATAAGGCGCGAGAAGCATCGTTGCGGCTGGCGAGAATTCTCGATGGGAACCGTCCCACGGGAACGGGGGCTTGGAAGCCGGCGATCGCCCTGATGGGAGTGTTCACGTTGGTTTGCGCGGCAGCGGCACCTCTGACGCCACGACTGGTGGCGTTTGGTCCGAGCGCTGAGCAATCCACGGTAGCGCGGAACGTGAAAGCCGAAGCGGAGGCCACCATGGCTCCGCAGGCGATGCTTGTGCCGGCCGCCTTGAAATTGAATGGAACACCAAAAGCTGCGGCCAAGCCCGCAAAGGCTGTCACAAAGCGGGTTCAGTCGCAGACGCCGGAAGCGAGAACTGTTCTCGCGGGTATGAGGTTACGGAACGAAATTCGCCAGCCGATGGTGGTCCAGGCGAAGGGCAACGATGCGGTCATGAATGGATCGGCGGCATTCATGGTTGTGCAAACAACGCAGTACGTCGATTCCGATTCGCACGAGATGGTTTGGAGCGTCCGCGTGTGGCGAGTGGTGTGGGTGACTCCTGCGAAGGAGCGCGCTCCCGCCTCGAAATCGACATAGTGGCGAATCTATAGTTCAAAAAATTTTTCATCGCTATCAACTATTTAATTAGTTGCAAGAAGGAGAATACGAATGAAGAGGTGGTTGGAACAAGTGAAAGGGAGACTCACTCGTGGAGTGATGGCGGCCGTGCTGGCAGTGGCGGTCGTGGGGTCACTAGCGACGATTGAGTTTGCCAAACCCGCAACCGCGGCGACGGCCGCTCCGGCTGCTGCGCCGCTTGACGACAACAGCGTGGCGGCGTTACTGACGCTCGACCGCGCGATGGAAACTCTAGCGGCGCGCGTTACGCCGGCAGTGGTCAACGTAACGGTGACCTCGAAGACGCAGAAGACTTCGGGCCAAGACACGCCCGACATGCAACAGTTCTTCGGGCCGTTTGGCGGCAATCCGTTTGGGCGTCAGTTCCGCATGCAGCCGCAGCAGCCGCAGATTGAGCACGGGCTTGGCAGCGGCGTCATCATTTCGCCTGACGGCTATATCGTGACGAACAATCACGTGATCGAAGGAGCGGTGGACATCCGCGTCACGATGAGCAATCGCGAAGTCTATCCAGCGAAGCTGGTGGGCGCGGATCCCCTGACCGATCTGGCGGTACTGAAGATCGAAGGAAAGAATTTTCCGAGCGTGCCTTGGGGAAATTCCACAAACTTACATCCGGGACAAACGGTGCTGGCGTTCGGCAATCCGCTGGGATTCCGCTTTACGGTAACGCGAGGAATCATCAGCGCGCTGAACCGTCCGAATCCTGATCCGGAAGATCGGCGCAAGCCTGGTGAATTCATCCAGACCGATGCTGCGATCAATCCAGGAAACTCGGGTGGAGCGCTGGTGAACGCCCGCGGCGAGCTGATTGGAATTAACACGTTCCTGGTTTCGAGTTCGGGTTCGTTCTCGGGCATGGGCTTCGCCATTCCAGCGCAGCTTGTGCAGCCGACGGTAGAGACGCTGATCCGCGACGGGAAAATCACCCACGCGTTCATCGGAGTTCAGATTTCCGATGCCACTCCGGACAACGCGAAGTTCTTCCAGCTGAAGACGGCCGAAGGCGCTGTGATCAGCCAGGTCGATCCGAATTCGCCGGGAGCGAAGGGTGGATTGAAGACGGGCGACGTGGTGACCGAACTGGATGGCAAGCCGGTGACGAGCGCCGGGCAATTGCAGGTGGCGGTCGGCGAGAAACGCCCGGGCGACACGATCAAGTTGCAGGTGATTCGCGACGGCAAGCCCGCCACGGTTTCGGTGACGCTTGAAGCCATGAAGGGCAGCAACGATATCGAAACGGCAGGCACCGAGCGCAAAGGACGCTGGGGTCTGGGTCTGGCGGACCTGACACCCGACGTCCGCAGCGAACTGCAGCTTCAGAACAGCACGCAGGGTGCGGTTGTGCAGCAAGTGCAGCCGGGCAGTCCCGCTGACAATGCCGGGTTACAACGAGGCGACGTGATCACGGAAGTGAATCGCCAGCCGGTGAAGTCCGCGTCGGATGCGGCACAGGCACTCTCGAAAGTGCCACAGGGCCAGGATGCGCTGGTACTGGTCAGGTCCGATGGAGGCAGCACGTATCGCGTGATGCATCCGACAGAGGGCTGAGCTGGGGCGCGCTAATCGCCGGAGGCAGGCCGGCAGAAAGGCGCGGGTAAACAGAAAAGGCAGCGCAAGCTGCCTTTTTTGTTTGTAGGACGATCTCAGAAATTCTCGTCTGAAATTCTAGAACCGGAATACCGGGCCGAATGAGGCTTTAAGATTGTTACGAGTGCCGTTGTCGAAGTAGATCTCGTCCCCCACTTCAGCACGTAATCCGAATGGTCCTGCAAAACCCTCGACGCCGACGCCAGGATACATGGCAAAGCGCGTGTCCCCGGTAGTGACAGCTCCCAATGAGCCGACGAAGCCGTTGGGCACGTTCTCGGCGGTAGTGGAAAAGTTCACCAGGCCTACTTTGAAGGTTCCGAATGCGCGGAAGGGGCCTGCATTGGTCATGAATTTCGGGCCAAAAAGCGCATGCAAGGGACGAGTCCGAACCCGCACTAATTGTCCGCTTGCTCCGTTCGTAAACGTGCTAACAAAAGCGCGTTCGAAGTCATAACCCATTTCAGCTTCCAGTTGGACGTTCGGGTGGACGTTGAAACCGGCTCGGCCGCCGAGACCCACGAAGTTAGTGTGGGGGCTGGTGCGGCTGAGGTTGAAGTACTCGGCAAAAATACCGATGTTCACGTGATCGCTGGATTGGGCCATAAGGGATGGGGCGCAAAAACACAGCGCAAGCACAACAAGGCAAACTGCGCATTTCATGAGGGTAGATTTCTCCATTCCAGTTGGTAACGCCGCCGCTATCACTCGCGGATTACAAAAACGGCGCAATTCTCGACTCTGCGCTTAGGATGCGGGCAGGTCAGGCTAGGTTGAGCGAGAAGCGTTGGATCTACACCGTCCCAGTTAGCGCGGGGCTGTTGTGTTGCGAGGACGTCAAGGAGCGGTAAATTCACGCGCAAATTTGGCCTTGTGCACGAGCATTGCTTGAAGAGCGTTTAGCTGGCGATTGCAGGAAAAAATGTATTTCCCGCGAGAACAGCCTCGACTCCCTGCACGAGATGGTTGAGTTCGCCCTTGGATAGGGCGCCCGCGATGCCCGCTTTGCGCGCAAGATCCAACAACTGCGGTGAGAGGTAAATCGTGCAAAGTAGCATGGGTGTGTTCGGGCACGTTTTCGAAATCTCGCGTGCTGCCTCTATGCCATTGCACCCGGGCATCAGAAAATCAAGCACGACTACATCGGGCGATAGCTGGCGGGTCTTCAGCACCGCGTCTTTGCCGTCGGCAGCCTCGCAAACCTCCCAGCCGAGATGAGTAGATAAGAGTTGACCGAGATAGTGGCGGACCATCGGGTTGTCGTCGGCGATAAGTATTTTTGTCGTCATTGTCTCAGTCGAAAAGCTTCGTGAGACCCGCTTGTACGATTGTCATGACCGTGTCGAATGGGCACAATACAGCACTTGCTGTAATCTCAGTTCCTGCATCCTTGCTGTAACCCTAATAAGGGGAGCGTTTTACCGCCCCCCCTGAGTCTATTTTCGAGACCGTCTTAGCTTGCTCGCCGTTTCGGATAGTCGACATTTTCCGTCGAAGAGCGGAGCCACTCATCCACCTGCTTGCGCGCTTCCTCTTTTTCGATACCGTAGCGCTCCTGGATCCTGCCGACGAGCTGATCCTCGCGCCCATTGATAACGTTGATGTCATCGTCGGTTAATTTGCCCCATTTCTCTTTCACGGAGCCCTTCATCTGCTTCCACTTTCCTCCCAGTTGATCCGTATTCATGCGTCCTCCTTAGCCTGTAAAAGCGAGTTGCAGAAAGAGATTAGCGAAGGTTTCGCGCTGGTTCGATCCAGTGCATTGTGTAGAGCCAACTTAGATAGTCCGGAGCAATGTCAGCACTGTTCGGTGGGATAAAAGAGCACATAACCGGCTCACGATTCGTGTGGCGGAAAACATGATCTAGGCGACACCCAATCGAATCTTGATGCAGAAAGCACGACGAAATCGGAACCGTACAGCTTTCACTGTAGGTCGACGAGGGAAACATGGGATCGGAGTGCAGTTCTTAGTGAGAGAGAGTGCCCCGTACCCATTTGCTGGGTTATACAGAAGTCGTGAGGGTAAGAATTACATTTTGCCGCCACGATTGGAGCGGCAAACTCGAATAATTCCATAGCGAAGTTTGGCACGATTGGTGCAAGAGGAACAAAAGCGGTTTTGTGGATTAAATACGTACGATGTCCGCGGCAATACTTAAATCGAAAACATATGCGTAGTGTACTCCGGGGGATTCATGTCTTTTCGAATCTTAGTCGCTGACGATCACGAAGTTGTGCGCCGAGGGCTGTCCGCGCTACTGCGCGCACAGCCGGAGTGGGATGTGTGCGGCGAAGCAGCCAACGGCAGAGAAGCAGTCGAAAAAGCAGCGGCGATGAGGCCAGATGTTGTGATTCTTGATGTCGGCATGCCGAACCTGAATGGCTTAGAGGCGACACGTCAGATCCTGCGCGCAAATCCACAGACTAAAATCTTGATCCTGACGCTGCACGATTCGGATCAGATCGTGAGAGAAGTGCTGGACGCGGGCGCGCGCGGATTCCTGTTGAAGTCGGATGCGGCGAGAGACCTCGTGGCTGCGGTCGAAGCATTGCGCCGAGACAAGATTTACTTCACACCGAAAGTGGCGGCCATGGTGCTGGACGGATATCTGCAGCGAGACAGCGCACCTCGACCGCCGGATGGTCAGCAGCGCGGACGCCTGACTCCGCGCGAACGCGAGATCGTGCAGTTGTTGGCAGAAGGCAAGAGTTCCAAAGAAGTGGCGGTGGCGCTCGGGCTAAGCGTGAAGACCGCGGAAACACATCGCTCGAACATCATGCGCAAGCTGGAGTTGCATTCGATCAGCGATCTGGTGCTCTACGCGGTGCGCAACAATATCGTCCACATTGTTCAGCCTGGCATCTAGGGCCACCTTCCCAATTCCCCAGTAGGAGAAAAAGGAAGGGGCCCCGGTCCGCTCAGTTCAATTCATGAAACCAACATTGAGAGTGAGCGAGGCCGGGGTCTTGGTGTCTGCCGACTGACCGCGGGACTGGTCCGGAGCGGCTTCCTCACAGGAAACGAGTGGCACCATCTGGGCGAGCTGCGCAAACTGCAGCGTTTGCGCAGGGAGAGAGAAATCCAAGTATGGAATGAGTGAAGGCGTTTCTTGCATGCTTCGCAACACACCCGGTTGGATGTGAACATTGCTGCCGGGATGCAGGGAATTCGGCTGGAAATCTCCGAGAGGTGTCTCTGTACCGTTGTCGCTGCTGTCGTTGTCGAAGACGAGTGCGACCAACTCCGAAGTTGGGATGTACTGTACCGATCCGCCGGTCATGAAGTTGATGGCGGTGGGCGTACCGCCGATGTACTTGCCGCGCAATTGCCTGCCATTTCGCAGGTGGATTGAATCAGCACAGGCGAAAGATGCCAGCAGCGCCACGCAAAAAATGCACCTGGCTAGGAGTTCCAGGGTTTTCATAAATTTACCTACCGGGCGAAGTGGTTCTGTGAGGATTACTGGTAAAAATACAGGTGAAAGCCTGAGAGGTCTATACAGTGAGCACTGTATTCGCCCTTGAAATTTCGGTTCGGGGAGCGGGAGCACAACCACTCCGCATACGGCGCTCCCTCAACCCCGAACGAAATCATCGACTTCAGGCCACGCGTTTCGCGCGTGGCGGCTTCTGTGAAGCTTTTGAGCGAGCAGCGGGCCGCTCGGCTTCGCCGTGTTCGAGGGCTTCGACGTTCAGTTCCTCGGCCAGGGAAGTGAGCTTTTGATCGGCCTCTTTCTCTTCAGTTAGGGTTTTCTGGAGCAAATTCGCAGCGTCATCGTAGCCGAGGAGTGAAGCATAAGTGCGGGCGGTGCCGTACCCAGCCATTTCGTAATGTTCCACCCGCTGGGCGGCGGCGATGATACCGGCATCGCGAACGTCTTCATCATCGATGTCTTCCACCAGTTCGCTGCCTTCCTTTATGACACCCTCCATTCCTTTGCACTTCTCTTTCTCAATTTCCTGGTCGAGGTCTTCAAAGATGGACTCAATCCGTGTGGCGTGTTCGCGTGTAACTTCGAGATGTTCGGTCAGGGCACTGCGAAGTTCTTCCGACTGCGCAGCCTCAATAAGATCGGGGAGCGCCTTGATGATCTGCTGCTCGGCGCTGTAAAGGTCGGCGAGCTGCTCGACATAGAGTTCTTGTAAGGAGTTGGCTTTCACGTTTTGGCCTCCGAGTTGAAATTTGGGGGTTAGGATGGCGGCACGGGAAGACACGTTGGTCCTAGTAGTTGCAGCCGATCGAAATTAGATGGCATGTGAGAAATGCTTTCAGGAAAGGCGAGAGGCAAGTGCCATCTGACGAATTATCGTCTTCGGCACCTGCCCGAGAGGTTGGGTAATAGTGGGAACATTTGCTGATTGTCAGCATAGAAACTCGCGCGTGTTTCAACAATCCTGCGAGAACTGTATAGAACGGAAAGAGTTTCCTTAGGCACGCAATCTTCGAACGCCATCCTGCACGATCAGCACCCTGAGATAAACGAGTCGAGCGAAAAACGCGGAAGTAGCCATGTGCTAATCCGCCGCAAAAAGCGGCGGTGCGGCACGGCTCTCGCCAGGGTCGCCGACGAATGCACGACCGATTGTTGGAACCGGAGTGACACAAAAGTGCATGAATATCGCCTTAAGTGAACGCCTAAGGGAGGTTACAGCAACGTAGGGGGGGAGGTACGGGTTGGACCTGATAGATTCCCGGACGGTGGGCAACTACTGTGTGCACTGGTAGGAGCGTCGTATTCCGAACGCGATCCGAAAGGAGCCACCGGTGAACAACGATGTCAATATGAGTGCCCAGCGTCTGGCGGATGCAGAGCTTGTTAGAAGAGCGCAAGAGGGGGATGCGGATGCTTTCGCCGCATTGTTCAGCGCTCACAAAAACAAGATCTATTCCTTGTGTCTGCGCATGACCAGCAACACTGCTGAGGCCGAAGATTTAACGCAAGATGCATTTCTCCAGGTTTTTCGCAAACTGGCGACATTTCGCGGGGATTCCGCCCTTTCAACATGGTTGTACCGGGTGGCTGTGAATACCGTGCTGATGCACTTCCGGAAGAAGGGACTTCAACAGGTATCGCTGGACGAGCCGGCGAATCCGGATACGCGGGCACCTAAAAGGGAGCATGGCCGGCTGGATGACCGCCTGTCGGGCTCGATCGATCGAATCGCGCTTGCGCGGGCAATGAAGGAACTGCCCGCCGGATACCGCACGATCTTTCTATTGCACGAGGTGAAAGGATACGAGCATCACGAGATCGCGCGCTTACTGCGCTGCTCGGTCGGGAACTCCAAGTCGCAGCTCCACAAGGCAAAATCGAGGATGCGGGAACTGCTTGGTTTCCGCAAACTGGATGAGGGGACGCTGGCTAGCGTGACCGGAAAGGCGCGAGCTCCGCGTGCTGACCGCAAATCGAAGGACATACCTGTGGTTCCCCCTTTGCCTGCGATAGAGGATGTCAATGAACGGTTCTGGGAAGGGACCCAGGCGGCGGCGTAGACGGCCGCTGAGTAGTCCTTTCCCATCTGTCCGGCGGGCGTACTCGCCCGCCGCACCTGACCAAAGTTCCTTTTGGGATCAGTCCACTCAAAGCGCATCGGAGGGCGCAGCGCGGGCAAAATGGCCCGCGCAATGGCCGGTGACCATCCTCGTCACCAAAAACTGGGTGCGCTGACGATCCTGGCAAGGGGTTCCCGGTGCCCGGCTACGGTAAAGACATGCGGTTCACGCGTGATCGTCAGGAGCGCTGCAAGAGTCGACTCACTTCTTCTTCCGGATCGTACACAACATAGCGAAGCATGTTCGTCGCGTAACGGGCCAAGGTGGCGACGTTGGTCTGGTACCAGCAGCATTGCGACATGCGCGGCGATAGCCCACAGAAGACGCGCAGGTTGCTGACGGTCTCAGGCGAGTCGATGAGAGCAGCAACGAAGCGATGATTGCCATCGAGAACTGTGAACGGGCCGCCGGGGTCAATCCCGATTAAGAGAATAGCGCCAATGTCTTCCTGCTCGACACGAACGCGCTCCCGCAACCGGTCAATCTTTGCAAGAAATTCGGCGGCGCCAGGATCGCGATAGGAGCCGTCCGCCAGTCGCTGCGCGACGCGTGCGATACCGAAATCGCCGGTGGCGACTTTCCTCCACTGTGCGCGCGGAAAGACGCGAATCTGGTGCAGGTCAGCACTGCCGATCTCGGCTTCGTACCACTGTGTGCCGGCGGGCAATTCTCTCCAGAGGGCGCCATGGCGGACGAAAAGCAGCGCGCGGCGCAGCGTATTTTCGTCGTCATCGTCGAGATTGGGTCGGGTGACAAGTTGGCGGGCCGCGTCCTGGTAATTGTCGAATTCAGGGCAGTTGAAATCGTTTTTCAAGAATTCGGCAATTACTTCTTCTTCAGAAGCGGAACGCCGGAGGCGAAGGAGGCCGGAGACGGGAACACGGGTTACGGTGCGCTGTCCTGCCAGAAGCGCCACCAGGAACGGAACGGCGACACTCAACAACAACACAACCATCATGGCAATTTGTACCCAGATGACTTCCAGAAGAGACGAGTGGAAGAGGTAAATTCCAGAGATTACCGCGCCGCTGACCAGAAGTTGGATCCATCCAGTATTGGCGATTTTGCGCGACATCTCATAGGCGATCAGAACCACGCTGAGCGCGTAGATTCCAGTAGACACGGCGTAAAGAACGAGCATTTCAGCGAAATTGGTATTGCCAGTACTCTCGAAGCGCTCGCCAAAGACGTGCCTCCAGAGCGAGTTCGGAGCGATCCACAAGGCGGCCGCGACGGTTACGCAGATGCCGAGAACCAATAGAAGTGTCGTGCCGAGTACGCGATAGTCGTTCTCATCGCTGCGATGGCGCGATGCGGCGGAGATCGGAAACATGCTGTTGACCACAGCCCAGGACAGGGCAAAAACGACGCGTCCTACCATCGCCACTGCGGCATAAATCCCGGCCATTTCTGACGGGAAGAAATGCTTAACGACCACGATGTCACAATTGTTGATGACCACCTGTCCGGCGAAGAAAACGGCCGCCTGCATGCTCTCGCGAAAGGAGACCGGCACCTCATTGGCGAAAGGGGAGACCGGTGCGAGGTGAGGACGCGCCTGAAAGAACGCGATGATGACTGCGGCGGAGTTCGCAGCCACCACTCCGGTGACGCCGGTACCGAGGCCGATCATGACCAGAGAACCAAACAGCCGCATTACGCCTTCGAGCACTAGGCTGGTGGCGAATTGTCGAAATTCACAGGTGCCCTGGATGTATCCGCGACGAGCCCCCAGCGGAACATAAAACGCTGCGCCAATCGCGAGCAGGTCTACCAGGACCGGTGACGGCAGATTCAGATAACCGGTAATAACGCTGCGGAGAACAATAAGGAGCAGTCCAACTGCTACGCCTGCCAACCATGACCGCAAATGAAAGTCGCGATAGGCAATTGCCTGGGATTCGCCGGGCTCCTGGAGAGCCACGATCTTGGCGGTAAGAATCTGAAAAGTCAGGGTGACGGCTGAGATCAGAATCAGAAGTGTGTAGACGGCGGTGGTGTGTCCAAATGCGGTGGCGCCGAGCAGGCGAGCGACCGCGATGTTGTAAACAAAATTAGCGCCGGTGGCGACGGCCAGGCCCGTAAGAAGGATGACACTGCCACTCAAAACGCGGCGATGAGGCGCCACGCTGATCTCGGAGGCGACTTGAGTCGTCACGAAAAGGCTCCGACCGCGGTGCGAAGTGTCGTGTTTCCTTCGATCCGCGACACACACACTGCAGATTTCGGCATCGCCTCACTCAGATGCGGCGCAAGTCAGGCAGGCTGCTTTCCGCTAAGTGGGCTGCTCGCTATGGGATGGGAGGGGCTGCAAAAGCTGCAACCCGGTCTGTTCGATTCGCCTCTAAAGCACCGATCAAATGGCATACAGGTTCAGACTGAGTGTCGCCACGCTGGCGCTGGTGCTGTTCCAGGGATGTACCCACTCGACGCTGCGGACCAGCTTCGGCCAGACGGAGTCGGCGACGAATGGGGCGACTCGCGTGCTGGCAGTTTATGAGCCATGGTTCGGGCATCCGCGGCACATCAACGTTGGCTATTCGTCGATCGATCCGGCGGTGGTTCGCAAACAGATTGAAGCAGCCAAAAACCTTGGGATTGCCGGGTTCGTCGTGGACTGGTACGGGGACCGGGAACCATTTCTCGACAGGAGCTATGCGCTGGTACAGCAGTTGGCTGGCGAGCTCAACTTTAGCGTCGCCATGATGTATGACGAGAGCGACAAAGATCCGGAACAGGCCACTGACGACGCACTGGTGGCTTTCGAGAAGTTTCGCCAGACTTATCTGGCGCCCGACGCCCCGGGGAGGCAGGCCTATCTGACCTATCAGGGACGACCGATGATCTTCATTTTTCCCAAGAGCAGGCAGACGAATTGGAAGCGCGTGAGAGAAGAGGTCAGCAAATGGGATACGCCGCCGCTGTTGATCTACGCGCACAAGCCGAATCCTTCGACCATACAGTTCGACGGTTTCTATGCATGGGTGAATCCGGGGCCGAAGGGCTGGGCGAAGGATGGAAGCAACTGGGGCGAAGGCTACCTGCGGGATTTTTACAAGACCATGCAGAAGTATCCGGACAAAATCGCGGTCGGAGGAGCCTGGGCTGGCTTTGACGATCACAAGGCGTCATGGAGCTTGGGACGCTACATGTCACAGCGCTGCGGCGACACGCTTGCCGATACCATGCGCATGCACCGCGACTACTACTCGGCCGATCATCCGCTGCCGTTCCTGCTGATTGCCACATGGAACGACTACGAAGAAGGCACCGCGATCGAGCGCGGGCTGAAGAAGTGCGGCGGATAGCTTGGTGCGAGATCGCGGGCATAAATAAAGGGCACCCCCTGAATTCAGGGTGCCCCGGAAACTCCGTTGAGTTTAATCGCCAGGCTACAGCGAAGGAGGTTTCTCCTCTTCCTGTTTCTTGCGTTGTTGCTCCTTTTCCTGTTGCTGGCGTTGTTGTTCCTTCCGTTTCTCGTCAGGAGTTTGTTTTTGCTGCTCGCGCTGTGCAGGTTTGGCCTCGGCGGGCGCGTTGCGCTCCTCCTGTGATGTTCGCGCACCCGGACGATTCTGATCGGGTCGATTCGTCTGTTCTCGCGTCGATTCCGGAGAGGCCTGCTCTGGCCGGTTGCTTGGTTGCGCCGACTGCGGCCGCTCGTTCCGCGCTGGCTCATTTGCGCGATTTGGTTCCGCTCGCTGTTGGGGTTGAGCCGGCGGCGGATTATTCGGGCGTTCTGCGGAAGGCCGGTTTGCCTCTGGACGGTTCTGGTCGGGGCGATTGGATTGATTCCGCTCCGGCCGATTGTTTGGCTGCTCCTCGGGAGTTGGAGTGTTGCGTTCCGCCGGACGATTGGGCTGGGCCGCCGGTGGCCGATTGCTCCGTTCTGCAGGCTCTGCTGGACGGTTGGGTTCTGGGCGATTTTCCGGCTGCGCATTCGCCGGACGGTTTGGCTCCGGCGTTGGCGGGCGGTTCGGTTGCGGATTCGCCGCGCCCGGACGTTCATTTGCCGGAGGATTACCGGGTCGGTTCGCGGGCGACGCTGTGCGCGGTCCCGGTCGAGCCGGACCTCCCTGATTTGTTGCACGAACATTTGGAGTTGCGGGTTTTCCCGGAGGCGCCTGTTTCACCAGCGGGTGCGCCTGTGCTGCGGCAGGTCGAAGATTGCGTACTTCATTTCTTGCCAGGGGTTGCCCCGGATGCGCTGCCAGAGCCTGTTGCTTGGCGGCGAATGGCACCCTAGGGGGCGGCGGCGTCTTCTTCGCGATCACCTGCCGATTCGCAACCGCCACCGGCGGAGCTTTCACGTGGTTCGCGGTAGCTGCCCTTACTCCCAATACACTTTGCCGAGTTGGTGCGACTGGTACTCTCGCTGTTATCGGGGCGGATGCCAACTGCTGTGGATTGGCTCGCACCGCTGCGCGAGCCACTGGTTGTGCCGTGGCGAATGCTTGCTGCGGCACAACCGTTACCGCATTCCGTGCGCTCCGGTTGACGTAGTTGACATTTGTGATCGTGGCGCTCTTGTTCACGATCGTAGTGTTGTACACATTAGTAATGGTGGTCGTGTTGACCGTCGTGTTGCTCACGTTCACCCGGTCGAAGTATCCGCGGCTCACGGAATACGACGGCACGTAGACCTCACGCGGGCCAAGTGGAAACCATCCCACATCGCCGCCGAACCCGCCTGGCGCGCCGCCGATGAACACAACCAGCGCCGGCGCATAGACCGGTTCAATTGTCGGTGGTCCGGCGATCCAGCCCCAGCGTCCGCCAATCACCGCCCAGCGTCCATAGTGAAACGGAGCATATCCCCATGGTGAGTCGTCAACCCACGTATAGCCCCAGGGATCAATCCAATCCCAATGTCCTTCGCGGTACGGAGCCCAGTCTGCGCTCACCTGATTGGGATACCAGACATGACCATAGTTCGGGTCATCGCGCCAGTCGCCGTACTGATCGAGGTCGTCATATCCGACCAGGTCACGCGAAACGTACTGCGCCGATCGTGAGTCCTGGTAGCGGCGCTCGCGGGCGTATGACCAGTTATCGAACGGATCTGGCCCGCCGATGTCCTGTACTTCGGCATTCAGTGTGTCGGTTCCACTGAAGGTTGCTCTTTGTCCGGAATGCAACGAGTACGTCTGACCATTTCCGGTTGCCTCACCTTCACCTTCGCGCAGGCTGACGACTGTATAGGTGCCATCCTCGCTGGCTTCAATGCGGTAACTGCCGGGCTGATCGACGGAGAATGCAAGGTTAGGCGTATCGATCTCAACCACATCGTTCCGATCCAGTCGCCGCACACGAACGTTGACCGAGCCTGACGTCAATTGCAATTGGATCGTATTGTCGTCGAGGTTTAAGAAGGAAGCCCCGGTGTTCGAATTCAAACGGATCGCGGCCGATCCAAGCTGTAACTCCGCTCGTGAATCATTGTCTGCCCACAGCCGGTCGCCGATTGTGACGGGCCGGTTGATCACAGCTTCTGTCCAATCATTTTCACCAGCGGGCTGAAATGAAACGGACCCTTCCATGTAGGCGAGTCGAGCGACTCGGCTAGGCGGATCCTCATTATTCTGATCTTGATACTGGTCTTGTGCCCATGCCCGCGTTGTCAGGACGGTAGTCGATAGGACAATTCCGAGTACCGCGCTGCACCAAGCCAAGTTCTTGATTATTGTTTTCATGGCTCTCTCCAAAAGTTTTCTTCCGCGACCTCCGTCATTCGCAGAAGGAGTACTGGAGCTTCGATGCGGAAGGGATATGAAGAAATACGACCTCAGGTGTTTCCCCGGCAGATTTACAAGATCCCTAAGGTGGAATATGCAATCCTGGAAATCGATCCGCCTGTCCTACAGCGAGTACCTTAGCTTCCAGCCCTGCGGGAATGCGGGAGTGCCCTGCCGTTGTACTCACGCTGGACGTCTCACGAAAAAACTCGCAAAGCTTGTTGCTTGAGCTTGCTGAGCGGTCGAGTAGTGTTCACGCGTGCGTTATGCAGTATGCCCCGTTTTTCGCATCTTCTACGGCGCTGCTTGTTGACCCTCTTTTTTCAGGTCCATAGAATGTAGAGTCTCGTCGTGCTCAAACTCATTCATGGCTCTGCGCCTATACAACACACTCTCCGCCAAAGTGGAAGAATTCCAACCCCTCGACGGAAGGCGGGTTCGCATGTACGCCTGCGGGCCGACCGTTTATGACTACGGACACATCGGAAATTTCCGAACGTTCATCGCAGTCGACTTGCTTTATCGGTTCCTGCGCCAGAGCGGATACGACGTCCGCTACGTGATGAACATTACCGACGTGGATGACAAGATCATCCGCAATTCGGCGCGCGACGGCGTTTCGGTAAAAGATTACACAGCGAAGTACGAACAGGCATTTTTCGAGGATTCGGCGACGCTGAACATTTTGCCGGCCCATTTTGTGCGGGCTACCGAACACATTCCTGAAATGGCGGAGTTCATCGCAAAGCTGCAGGAAAAGGGCATCGCGTACCGCACCGAGGACGGCTCGTACTATTTCCGTATTGCGAAGTTTCCTGCATACGGCAAGCTTTCAAAGAAAGATTTTGCGGGAATGGAAGATGGAGCGCGTGTCGACGTCGACGAATATGAAAAGGACAGCGCGCGCGACTTTGCATTGTGGAAAGCGCCCAAGCCGGGTGAGGCTTCATGGGAGACGGTGATCGGCCGCGGGCGGCCGGGATGGCACATCGAGTGTTCTGTGATGTCGATGGAGGAGTTGGGGCCGAGTTTCGACCTCCATGCCGGGGGAGAAGACCTGATTTTCCCGCATCATGAAAATGAGATCGCGCAATCGGAGGCTATGACCGGCAAGCCGTTCGCGCATTTCTGGTTCCATGCGCGCTTCTTGCTGGTGGAAGGCGAGAAGATGTCGAAGAGTCTCGGCAACTTCTTTACCATCCGAGATCTGGTGTTGAAGGGCCACAAGCCCTCATCGATCCGCTGGCTGCTGGCATCGGTTCCGTACCGAAACCAGCTGAATTTCACGTTCGACGGATTGAAGTCGGCGGCGAGTTCCGTCGAGAAGCTGCGCAACTTCCGTTTTCGCCTGACGAGCGCACAACTTACCGAAGGACAAAATGCGGAGATGGCACAACTGGCGTCCGAGACATCCGCGCGAGTAAAAGCCGCTCTGGACGACGATCTCAACACGGCGCAGGCGCAGGCGGCAATATTCGATATGATCCGTCGGGCGAACGCGGCGCTCGATGGCGGAGAGCTTCGCAAGGGCGACGTGCAGCCGCTGCTCGGTTCGCTCGAGCAGTTTGACGAAGTGTTCAGCGTCCTGAAAGATGACGATCAGCCGAAGATGAAGGCCATTCTCGATTGGGGGCGCACTGAAGGGCGGGAAAAAGATATCAGCCCCGAGTTGCTGGAGATCGCAGGATCAGCGCAACTATCGGATGAGCAGGTGAATCAAAAAATCAGCGAGATGGAGGCAGCGCGCAAGGCGCGGAATTTCAAAGTCTCCGATTCGCTACGTGGGGAACTGATCGCCGCCGGAATCATCGTGGAGAACACGAAGGATGGCGTGCGGTGGCGGAGAAAATGAACCGGCAATCGGTAATTTGTATTTGGTGATCGAGCCCAGCGGCAAATTAACAGATTGCACATCAAAAATTGCCAAATCACAAACCGTCAATCGCTAATGCTTTCCCTGGATGAGTATCTACGCGAAGCGGAAATTGCCCACGGACACCTGTGTGCCGGGCAAGTGCTTGGAGTACGTCTGGCGATGCTGGGAATGGAGAAACTCGGCATCGAAGACCCGCGCGGAAAAGACCGCAAGCGGCTGGTCACGTTCGTTGAGATTGACCGTTGCGCGACCGACGCGATCGGCGTCGTGACTGGATGCCGGCTCGGCAAACGAGCGCTCAAATTTCGCGACTGGGGAAAAATGGCAGCGACCTTCGTGGACGTCAGCACTGGCAAGGCCGTTCGAATAGCTGCAAAAGAGTCATCGAAGGCGCTCGCGCGGAGCATGCATCCTGAGATCGAGAACAAAAACCAGCAGCAGATGCTGGCATATCGCGAGATGGGTGCGGATGATTTGTTCTCGACTCAGTGGGTGAAGGTCGAACTTCCAGCCGAAGAGCTTCCCGGATACAAAGGCGAGCGCATCGTGTGCGCGGAGTGTGGAGAGGGCATCAACTTCCGTCGGGAAGTCGAGCGGGACGGCAGGATTTTGTGCCGGTCGTGCGCGGGCGAGAGCTACTACACGGCTTTGTAGGCAGAGGTCAGTGGCTTTGGTTCGAAAGTCACCGTGCCTGTTCGTACGCGTGGGCTGCGCGGAGCAGTGTTGCTTCATCGAAGTGCCGGCCAAAAAGCTGGAGTCCAATCGGCAGCTTGTTGTGCGTTTCGCCGCAGGGAACAGAAATGCCGGGTATGCCAGCGAGGTTCGCAGTGACCGTGTAGATGTCCGCCAGATACATCGCGAGTGGATCGTTGACCTTTTCGCCCAGCTTGAATGCAGGCGTGGGGCTGGTGGGTGTGGCGATCACGTCCACTTTTCGAAAGGCCTCATCAAAATCGCGCGTCAGCAGTGAACGGACTTTCTGCGCCTTCAAATAGTAGGCGTCGTAGTATCCGGCGCTGAGAGCATAGGTTCCGAGCATGATGCGGCGTTTCACTTCGATCCCAAAGCCGCCGTCGCGCGTCTTGCGATACATGTCAGAGAGAGTACGGGCGCCGCGGGCACGAAATCCGTAGCGAACGCCGTCATAGCGGGCCAGGTTCGACGAAGCTTCCGCGGTCGCGACTATGTAGTAGGTCGGAATCGCATATTCGGTGTGCGGCAACGAGACAGGCACCACTTCGCAGCCTAAGGCAGCAAGCTTCTGGATGGCCGCTTCAACGGACGTCTGCACTTCAGGGTCGAGGCCCGCCCCGAAATATTCTTTCGCCACGCCCACCTTCAGGCCCTTGACGGGTTTGTCGAGTTCCGCGACATAGTCGGGTACAGACAGATCGGCAGATGTGGAGTCCATTGGATCGCGGCCGGCGATCGTGCGCAGAACCAAAGCCGCTTCTTTCACGGTTTTCGCGAATGGACCGATGTGATCGAGCGAGGACGCGAACGCAATCAATCCGTTGCGGGAGACGCGCCCGTAGGTTGGCTTCAACCCCACGACACCACAGAACGATGCAGGCTGGCGAATTGAGCCGCCGGTGTCTGAGCCCAGCGTCGCAATCGCCATGTTCGCCGCAACGGCTGCGGCTGATCCGCCCGATGACCCACCTGGAACTCGGCTCTTATCGCGCGGGTTGCGCACGGGCTTGTAGGCAGAATTTTCGGTGGACGATCCCATGGCGAATTCATCGCAGTTGAGTTTGCCGAGCACGACTGCGCCCGCCGCCTCCATCCGGGCGACCGCAGTGCAATCATAGGGCGGGATGAAATTGTCGAGAATCTTCGAACCGGCCGTGGTGCGCACACCGCGTGTGACCATCACGTCCTTGATGCCGACGGGAACGCCCCCGAGCGGTGGAAGCGGTTCGCCGGCGTCCGCGAGCTTATCGATTCTCTCCGCCTGAGCGAAAGCGCGCTCTTCCGACAGTGTGAGGAACGCGCCAATTCCCGGATCTTCGCGGCGAATACGTGTGTAGAAATCATGCACCAACGCGGTGGCAGTCGTTTGCCGGTTTGTGATTGCGCTTCGGACGCCGTCGATCGTAAGAGTGGAAATTTCGGCTTCCGTCGTCATGCGCTATCTCTCGATGACTTTCGGCACGATAAGAAATGTTTCGTCGGTCTCGGGCGCATTCTGCAGGGCTTCGTCATGCGGCAGTGACTTGCGCAGGCCATTAAGGATGTCTTCGCGAGATGCGTACGCGAAGCGATCGGTTCCTTGAAGGATTTCGTCGACTCCGTAGCGGTCGGAGACTTGCGCCATTGGAGCTACGTTGTCGGTATCGAGCTCGTTAAGATGCTCGATGTATCCGAGAATCGAATTCAGGTCGCGCAGCATGCGGGCGCGCTCTTCGTCGGACAATTCCAGGTTGGCCAGATCGGCCACGTAAGAGACATCCTTCTCGTCCACTTTCATAAGCCATCCGCAATTTTTGGGATAGAGTCAGCGCGCCATGCTTCGCGGCTGCTTCGCGACCACAAACTCGATTCGCTCGACGCGTTCCCGGGAGTACTTGTTGATGGCGGCCACGTACTGGCTTGCCAGGCGCGAGAGCTCACGGCGCCAGCCCTGATCGGAGACTTCCACCGAAAGTACTCCACCGGAAAATTCAAGGGCGCGAGTGCGGTCGGCGACCGCGCTGCCGCAGGCGAGCGGCCATGCCAGCACTACTCTTTCTCCGCTGGGCGCACGGCGCAAAGCACCGCCCATCACTTTCTCCAGATTAGCTGCAGCGCGTTCCATATACTCCGGTGCGAAAATTGTAACAGGACGTTTGGAAATCGGTTGAGTGCGAGTTAGAAGTTGGAAGGGAAGAATTCTTCGTTCTTGAGCAGAGATTCGATTCCGAGCAAAAGTCCGCGCGAAACATCGGATTTGGCGACGGCTCCCCGGAAGCCGAGCTTGCGAGCTTCATCTACGAGTTGCCGCGACAGGAACATGCTGAAAAGAAGCAGGGGCAACTTGGGGTGCTGCGCAGAAATTTCTTTGGCGGCCTGCAGGCCATTCATCATCGGCATGGAGAAATCGAGAACTACCACGTCGGGATGTAACTGATTCACCTTGTCCACAGCTTCGCGACCATCGGCAGCCTCGCCGCAAACTTCCCAATCGGGATTGAGTTCGAGAAGCGCACGAATCTGCTGACGCACCAGCGGGCTGTCATCGGCGATAAGTATCCGAACTGTCGCCTTCGCGGCGCTAATCATGGAACTTTGAACTGAGCAATTACTAAACTGCATTTCGGCTATCGATGAGTTGAATTCTGGGACTATGTAAACATTGTCTTTTCCAACTCCATACTTGCAAATAGCACGGCAGTGCCACTCCATCGCTAATTTGGGGAACTTGCTGCGCTTTGGATGAATGGCTGGACGCCTTGACGTAAATTCCATCAGACCACTGTATCGTCCCCGGTTACATACCCTGAAAACTGTATTTACGCTCTGAGCGGTGGTCGGCAGAGCCGCCTGGTCGTCAATTGGCGCTGTTCTTCTTGGCTCGTTTGCGCTCCAGTTTGCGGAGGTACGATCGGGAATAAAGGCTGCCGCGGCAGGTCACCGACCCACATGCACAGGGCGCATCGTCGTCGCCGTCGAACAAGTTATAGTCGTAAGTCAATTCTTCGCCGGTCTGGATGTCGCGCAGCGCAATGATCCAGATTTTTCCTCGAATCTGATCGGTCTCGCAGTTGGGATCGCAGGAATGATTGATGAAGGCGGCAACTCCATAGCCGTCGAGGACATGTTTTCCGCCATCGAGGCCGAACAGGTAGGTTTGCGGGTGATCGTCGTAGAGATCGTCAGCCTGATCCGGAGTCATACGTTCACCGACGTATTCGATCACCAACGCGCCTTCGCGGATCGGCGCGGTCGTATAGCAACCGTGGGAGTGAATACGAGACTTGCGAATCACAATTGACATCGAAACCCCGTTCCACATCTTTAGCATATTTCATCCTGTGATGTGCAACCGCGAGATAGAAGGTTTTACTAGAATGAAAAGGTAAACTCCGGGCGGAAACGCCGCAGGAGACGGAGGCCTTATATGCAGCATTCACCGCGATTCTTGAAGATAGTTGATGACGCACGCAAACGCGTGCGCGAGACGAATGTGGCTGAAGTCAAGAAGCGGCTGGATCGGGGCGAAAAATTCGTCCTCGTCGATGTCCGAGAAGATCGTGAGTTCGAGAAAGATCACCTTCCAGGCGCGATACATCTGGGCAAAGGGGTCATTGAGCGGGATATCGAGATGCGATATCCCGACACTGCGACGGAACTGGTGCTCTATTGCGGCGGAGGTTTTCGCTCGGCAATGGCTGCTGACAACTTGCAGAAGATGGGTTACACCAACGTGATTTCGATGGACGGTGGAATCCGCGAGTGGCGCGAGAAGTCCTATCCGCTGGAGAAGTAATCTAGTGTGACGGCTGTGTTGTTGGACTGCTGCCAGCCGAAGCTGCGTGAGTTTTCGAGGGTGAAAACGGATTGGCCGTGCGAATCACGTTGGCCATGCACGAATCCCCATTACGCAAATCTTCGATGTTGATTTCATAAGGCGCGCGAACTGCCGAGGGCGATGGAACCAGTCCAATGCCCTGGTTGCGTCCGGTCTTTTTCGCTATGTACAGCGCGCGGTCAGCAATGTCGATGACTTGCTCCAGTGTGAGGGCATCGACCGCTTCACGAATCCACGGGTAGGGCGCCCAGCCCACCGAGCAGGTCAATGTCACGCTCGCGCCGTTATCCAGGGAATATGGAGTAGCGTTAATCGCTTCCAGAATCCTGCTGCAAAGCAGTGCGGCATGTTCGCGATCGGTCGAGCGGCAGACAATCAGGAATTCCTCGCCTCCCCAGCGCACGAGCACATCGGACTTTCGTATCAGCTCTGAGAGACGCCGGGCAATTTCCTGGATCAGGCGGTCGCCTGCCATGTGTCCGTGCTCATCGTTGGCGACTTTGAAAAAGTCGATGTCGACCATGGCAAAGACGAGCTCGATATCGGGCCGGACGGGAGTTTCGCCGGCGGCAAATCCCCGGAATTGGCGCAGCACATGAGCGGCATCGGCAGGGATCGTCTCATAGAAATAACGCCGGTTTCGGGCTCGGGTGAGTGGATCGGTGAGCGAAATTTCCTCCAACTCGTGGTTCTTCTGCATCAGCTCTGCGCTGCGCTGTGCGACCGCCTCCTCGAGCTGGCGGCGACGGCGGTTCAGCGAATGCGTGCGGATGCGCACGACCAGCCACATGGCGACCAGCGCGAGTACGCCGCAACCACCCCGGAACCAGAGCGCCTGCCACCATGCGGGAAGAATGGTGAAAGAGAAGCGTGCGGCCTGGGGCGTCCAGGCGGAGAGGTCATTGCGGCACTGTACTGAAAATTCGTAGTCGCCCGGCGCCAGGCTGGAATATTGCACTTCACGCAGACTGGATTCGGTATAGCTTTCCTCGAGTCCGGCTAGACGGTAGCGGCATGTGATGGCCGAGGAATTCGTCAAGACCAGCGGGCTGAACTGGGCATGGAAGTTAGCGTGTTTGTAATCGCGTTCAGGATGAGTTCCCGGAAGCTCGTTCTGATCTCCCAGGGAAATCTCAGTGATCAGCACGCGCGGGGCGGAAGGCGCGTTCTCGCGGGCATGCGGAATATAGTGGGCCAATCCCCGCGTCGTAGCGATCAGAAAGCTGCCATCCTTCTCCTCGCGGAATCCTGCCGGGCTGATATCGTCCCAGATGAGGCCTTCTGCCTGGGAGAACCGATCCATTCCACCTTCAAGTGCCACAACTCGGATGCCGTCCGTGCCATTCAACCAGACGCGATGCTTCGAATCTTTGCCGATGATCGAGAGATCCCAGGGAAAGCGCTCCGTATGCGGCTGACCGTTTTCGAGATGGAAGCGCGTGATTCCGACAACGTCGTCGTAGCCGATCCAGATCTCGTCATCGCTCAAGGCGGCCATGCTGGTGATCGATTCGCCGAGCAATCCATCTTGCCTGGTAAAGAGCCGCCAGGATTGACCGTCAAAGCGCCACAAGCGGCCGATACCGCAGACCCATAACACTCCGCCCGGAGAAAATTCCAGGTACCACACATCGCCTTTGATTGAGTTCGGTAGCGGAACTTCTACCGGATGAGGCGATGGGTTGGAGCCGTCGAAGCGGAAAAGACGCTTGGTTGTAGTCGCCCAGATGTCGCCGTTCGCGCTGGCCAGTTCGTGGATGAAGCTCTCGCCCGAAACTGAGGTGAAGCGCTGCGTTTTGAGCGTGTGAGAATCGATACGGGTGATGCCGCCGGGGAGCGCGATAGCCCACACCGAACCGTCGCGCGCCAGTTCCAATTGACGGGTTTCGGTACCGCTGAGGCCGTCGACGGCCGTGAGAGTCTTCCATCGATGTTCGTCGGTTTCCCAGATGGAAACACCCTTGGCGGTCGCAACCCACAGACGTCCGCTGTGATCGCGGAGCGTGGCCCAGGTGGCGTTGTCCGGGAGTCCCTCGGCGCGCGTCCATGCTGACCAGTCGCGAATGCCAGTGAGGTGATCGAGCCCAGTACCATAGCCTCCAACCCACAAAGTTCCTTCTACGTCCTGAAGTGCGACTTGGACGTTGTTGCTGCTCAATCCATCTTTGTCATTGATGACGCGCCAGCTTCCTCCATCGCGCCAGTAGAGACCGGCCATCGATGGAACGAGCAGGTCGCCATCTCTATCGACGGTGGGCTTGCCGCCCTCCTGGTTTGCTGGAGCGATCTCGGCGTCATCGCAGATGAGCTTGTGATGAGCGCGATCGATGCGATCGACGTGGCGCGCCGAGCGCAGCCAGAAATTTCCCGCGCCATCGAAAACGAGCGCAACGATCCGCTCTTGTGGCAGGTGCAGCATCGTATCCCATTCGGGACGCTGAGCCCCGGGAGCGAGATGGGCGAGATGGCTGCCGCAAGTGAACCAGACAGAGCCGTCGGTAGCCGCAACGACCGCTTCAGACTTGCAGTCAACGCCGTCTGATTTGCCGAAGAAATGGTTCAGGGATGGGTCACGGAGCGAGGCCCGCGCTAACCCACGGTCGGTTGCTATGAATACCGTACCCTGCTGATCGACGGCTACGTTCTGCGCGGACGATGTTATGGTTCCCGCAGTCGCAGGCATGGGCACTCCGACGAATCCATCATTCTGATAGCGTGCCACGCCACTCATGCCCGAGACCCAGAGTGAGTGGTCAGGCGCGGCAATAACGAGATGGATGTAGTGGCCGACAAACGGTTCCACGGCCGATATTCGTGTCACGCGGGAGCCGTCGTAGCGGAACAAGCCGGTCTGTGTGCCGATCCATAGGAAGCCGTCCGCATCCTGCGCCATGGAAGTGACCGTGACCACGCTGATGCCGAACTGCTCGCCAAAGCGGAGCGACGTGAATCGGGGGTGATCAGGATAGGAAAAGGCCTGCGAGAGACACTGCGGCGCGGTCGCAGCGGCGACGAACCATAGACAAAGAAGTACCCGCAGACGGTCTGAACAAGAAGTGCGCCGCATTGGTTGCACGCCGAGAAACACTACGGCTACCGATATTTAACAGACAGGCCCTGACAAAGCGTACTTTAGTCGAGCACCGGGTGCAGGTTACGATAGTCATGACTTCGGCTTGGGTATTGTCCCCAACGCTGGCGGCGGCACGTCCGAGTGCAAAAGCACTATGGACAAATCCTTTTCAGTGGTCCAAATTCTTGAGCAGCAAGCGGATTCGACTGTCCGGCGGATTGCATAATCCACTGCTTCTCTGGAAAAATACGTGGAGCCTGACTTGTCTCCCATGTCTGCACTTGGAAGTTTCGCGCTGGTGATGGCGTTGGCGCTCGCCTCGTACTCGTTCGTGGCGGGCATGATCTCACTTGTCTGGCGCGACCCCAGGGCGCCCCGACTGGGGGAAACTGCACGTCGGGCGGGAATTGCGACCTTTGCGGCGGTGTTGCTGGCCGCCGGAGTGCTCGTGACGGCCGCTTTCCAGGATGACTTCTCGATCGCCTACATCCTGCAGCACAGCAACCGCGACCTGCCCGGGCCTTACAAGTTTGCAGTGCTCTGGTCGGGGCAGGAAGGCTCGTTGCTGTTCTGGTCGCTGCTGCTGGCTGGATATGGCTTCGTGCTTCGCGTTCGCCATGAAACCGACCAGCGCCTGTTCGCGCATGCGTCGGTGGTCATTGCCGCCGTGCAGGTCTTCTTTCTGCTGCTGTTGAACCAGGCGGCGCGCCCGTTCTCAATCATGCAGGGACCGATCCGAGCGGACGGTAATGGCCTGAATCCGTTGCTCCAATATCCCGAGATGGTGATTCATCCACCCATGTTGTACCTGGGATACGTTGGCTTTACCGTTCCTTTCGCCTTCGCGCTGGGCGCCCTGATCATGCGGTATCCGGGTGAGAAGTGGATTCACATCACACGCCGCTGGACGATGGTCACGTGGTGCTTCCTGATGATCGGAATCTTTCTGGGAGCGCACTGGGCCTACTCGGTCCTGGGTTGGGGCGGGTACTGGGGATGGGACCCCGTAGAAAATGCGTCGCTAATGCCATGGCTGACCGGGACGGCGTTTCTGCATTCGGTGATGATGCAAGAGAAACGAGGCATGCTGAAGGTCTGGAATATGGTGCTCGTCTTCCTGACCTTTGTTTTATGCCTGGTCGGAACGTTCCTGACCCGGTCGGGCGTGATCAGTTCCGTTCACGCCTTCGCGCAATCCGCGATCGGCGATTGGTTCGAGTATTTCATCGCACTTACTCTCGCGGTTTGCGCGTTTTTCCTGGCGCTAAATTTTTCGCACCTGAAAAGCGAACACAAGCTGGAATCGGTGGTCTCACGCGAGTCGAGTTTCCTGTTTAACAACCTGCTGCTGCTGGTGGCGTGCTTCACGGTCTTCTGGGGAACGTGGTTCCCGCTGCTCTCGGAGTTTTTCCAGGGCCACAAGGTGACAGTAGGGCCGCCGTTTTTCAACCGTGTGGTCATTCCGATCGGGCTCATCCTCTTGTTGCTGACTGCGGTTGGGCCTTTGCTCGCATGGCGGAAGACCTCTCTCGAAAGCGTGACCAGGAACTTTCTGTTCCCCGCAATCGGATCGCTCGTGATTGGCGTCGCGATGATTGTTCTCGGTGTGCGTCCCTGGGAGAGCGCGACCTGGTACTACGCGACGATGGGGATACTTTCGGGTCTGCTGCTGCTATTTCTGATTACCGCGATCGGAAGGCTGACGTCGCGGAATGTTTCGCTCGAGAAGATTGGTAAGAAATTGCTCTTTCCGGTGGCGGGCGCATTGGCCAGCGGGCTGTTACTGATGATGCTGGGAATTCACCCATCCGAGGATCCGTCGCTGTTCTTCGCAATCATGGGCGCGATCCTTGCGTTCCTGGTGATCTTTACGGTCGCGTCGGAATTTCTGCGTGGCGGACGCGTCATCGCCGAGAAGACGAATCAGAACATCCTCGGTGCAATGCTCCATCTCTATCATCGCAACATGCGACGTTATGGCGGTTACGTAGTTCATTTCGGCGTAGCGCTGGTGGCCATCGGAATACTGGGCGGGGCATTCAACAAGGACGTCGAAAAAGAGATGGGCTTTGGCGACCAGGTGACGCTCGGGCCATATACGCTGGTTTGCCAGTCGTACACGCAGGAGAGCAATCCCAACTTCGACAACGAGTGGGCCATTATCAATGTCTTCCGCCGTGGGAAGCAGGTCACGACGTTGTATCCAGAGCGGCGCTTCTATCATGCGAGCGGGCAGCCGCAGACGTTGCCGCGGATTTATCCCAGCGTGCGGGAAGACATGTTCCTGGTGACGGACCTGTACCTGGTGTACGAGGGCCGCAACGAGACTACCGGGCGTCCGATTATCAAGGCGCACCTGAATCCGCTCGTGCCCTGGATATGGGTGGGGTTGATCGTGATGGTGTTCGGCACAATCACGGCGCTGATTCCGAACGCGGCCCCGGCGCGGGTGACGGTTCCGGCGCGAGTGGAATCTCCGGTACATGTGGGAGCGGGAGACTGATGCGCAGGCGTTCCAGGTTGCGGGTGGCGCAGATCTTTGTGCTTTTGCTGGCGGTCTTCGTGTTCCTCGGTGCCAGCGATGAGGCGCGCTTCAATAGTCTCGGTCACCGCATGATGTGTACCTGTGGCTGCGGACAAATTCTGCTCGAGTGCAACCATGTCGGCTGCCAGTCGTCCGATAAAATGCGCAATGAATTGATGGCGGGGCTCGACCGCGGCGACAACGACGATCTCATACTTCAAGGCTTCGTGCAGAACTACGGACCGACCGTGATCGCGGCACCGACCACCACCGGCTTCAACCGTGTGGCCTGGGTCATGCCTTTTCTCGCTTTGGCGCTCGGCGTGGGATTTGTTGTGGTCCTGGTGCGTGAGTGGAAGAAACGGCCGGCCCCTGCTCTGGCGGATGGCATTTCGATTCCGCCGAACAATGAACTCGATGCGCTTCGGGAAAGGGCTCGCAAGGAGACCGATTTATGATTGCGGCGCTCTGCGGCGTTTTCACGTTGGCCACGCTCTACTACATCTTCTTTTTTCCGGGAGAGGTGTATGCGGGACCGGAGAAGACACGGCTGGCCTACCTTAGAGAGCGCAAAGAAGCTGTTTACGACAACTTGAGGGATTTGAATTTCGAATACAAAGCGGGAAAGGTGCCCGACGCCGACTTCCACTCGATGCGCGCCTCTCTGGAAGAGGAAGCGGCAGCTATCATGGCCGAGATTGAGCGACTGGAACAGATGCCAGTAGCAGCCCCCACTTCGACGCGCTTTTAGAATGGCCGGAAACAAAGGAGCAAATCTGAAACTCGCATACTCGACCGCCTTGGTGTTGCTGGTGATCGTCTCGTCGATTGCAGCGGCGGAAACTCTTAGTGGCACCGTTACAAATGGCACAATCAGCAAGCCATCAGCGGGAGATGAGGTTATCGTCTTCAATCTCTCGAATGGCATGGAAGAGGCCGGCAAGACAAAGACGGACGACGCCGGAAAATTCAGTCTCACGGTAACAGGCGGTGCCGGACCGCACCTGGTACGAGCGATCCATCAGGGCGTGACATATCACCAGATGGCGCCTCCGGGAACGAAGAGCGTCGAGATCCAGGTGTTCGATGTCGCGAAGACGCTGCCGGAGATCTCTATCACGGCCGACGTGATGCGCTTCCAAGCTGACGGGGGGCAGTTGCAGGGAACGCGGCTGTTTGCGGTCGAGAATCAATCCAGCCCACCGCGCACGCAGATGAACGATCACAATTTCGAGTTCTACCTGCCCGCAGGCGCGAAGATCGACCAGGCTATGGCGAAAGCGCCGAACGGACAGCCGATCGCCGCCGAGGCAGTTCCGCAAAGCGAGAAGGACCGCTACGCCATTGTTTTTCCATTGCGTCCGGGCGAAACAACACTGCAGATCGAATACACGATGCCCTACTCTGGGTCGATCACGGTCGACCCGAAGCCGCTCTATCCCGCGCAGCACTTAGTCGTTGTTCTGCCGAAATCGATGCACTTCGCGCCTGCAGATGCCTCCTTGTTTCAGTCAATGCAGGATCCAAATCAGGGAGACACCATCGTTCAGGTAGCGCAACAGACTAAAGCCGGGCAGTCACTAGGATTCACTGTGAGTGGCACAGGCACGATTTCTGAGGCGCCGTCGCAAGCGGCGTCGAATACAGCGTCCCAACAGGGCGGAGGCGGAGGCGACGCGAATCGGCCGGGTGGCGGCTTGGGTGCGCCCATCGAGGCGCCCGATCCGCTCGACAAGTATCGCTGGTTCATTCTTGGAGGATTTGCGCTGGTTCTTGTCGGCGGGGCAATGGCGGTGATGCGACGCCAACCTGTCGCAGCAGTTGGTGGAGGAATGCCAGCCGCTATGCCTGCGGCCATGGCAGCTTCTGTGCCCGATGCATCGACTCGGGCGCCGCTAGCAGCTGCTCCAGCACAGGCGAGCACAGCCGGCGTGGCCGCGTCGCCGTCCGATCACTCTTCGATGCTCTTATTGGCGCTCAAAGAGGAATTGTTCCAGCTGGAAATCGAGCGCCGCCAGGGAAAGCTCAGCACGGAAGAGTATGAGAAGGCGAAGACCGCGCTCGATCAGACGCTGGACCGCGCCTTGAGGCGGCAGTCATCCTAGGAATCATTCACTGAGAACTGAGAACCGGGAACAGCCTTCCAACTACACCGGTACTGGGACGCTATCAACGATTTCGCGCAGAACCTGATCCGTCTGCTCGGACTTCTTCAGGGTTGAGCCGTACATCGGGCTGACTACCACGCGGTGGGCGAAGACGGACACTGCAAGCGGCTTGAAATCCTCGGGAGTGCAATAGTCGCGGCCATCGAGAAAGGCCATCGCCTGGGCGGCGCGATAGAACATCTGCGAGCCGCGCGGGGAAACACCCAGCGAAAGATGTTCGGACTCGCGTGTCTTGCGAACGATCGCAAGTGCGTAGTTGATCAGCGAATCATCAACGTGGACGCGCGTCACGTTCTGCTGAATTTCCACGACATCGGCGGCGTTCAATATAGGCTGCAGATTTTCGAGTTGCGCCGTACCCGCTTCAGCGCGCAGAATCTCTCGCTCCGCATTGCCCTCGGGATAGCCCATCCGCACCCGCATCAAAAAACGATCAAGCTGCGACTCGGGCAGTGGGTACGTGCCATGGTGTTCGATCGGATTCTGCGTGGCGATGACAAGGAAAGGCTGCGGCAAGGGATAAGAATAGGCGTCGACGGTAACCTGGCCTTCGTTCATGGCTTCCAGCAGCGCCGACTGTGTTTTCGGCGTGGTGCGATTGATCTCGTCGGCGAGGAGGACGTTGGCGAACACCGGTCCGCGCTTGAATTCAAATTTCTGTTCGATGGCGGAATAGATCGAGATGCCGAGCACATCCGAGGGCAGCATGTCGCTGGTGAACTGGATGCGCTGGAATGTGCAATCGAGAGCGCGGGCGATCGCCTGCCCGAGCGTGGTCTTACCGACTCCGGGAACCCCTTCAATCAGCAGATGTCCTTTGCCGAAGATGCAAACCAGCGCCAGACGGAGAACGTCGTCCTTGCCGCGAATTACGCGGCGAAGGGCACTCTCCAATTCCGCGGCGCGACGGGAGGTTGCCACCAAAGTTTCGGGAGCCATTGGGAGAATTTTACTATGTGGCTGAGAACCGGGGCAGTTACGGATGTCATGGAACTAGTTCTCAGTTCCCGGTTCTCAGATCTCGTAAGAAGCTATCAGCCGTGAGCCATCGGCTATCAGTAACGGCAAAGGGTTCGCAGGTCGATTGTGCGAACCCTTCTACATAGTCGAGAATGGCGTCCAAGGCACCACTGATGGCTGACGGCTGAGAGCTGATGGCTGCTTACTGTAAAAACTCCGCGGGCCTTCCCGTCAGGCGCTCGATGCGCTTCGCCGTCGGAGGATGCGTCGAGAACAGGTTTCCGAAGCTGATCCCGCCTAAAAACGGTTTCACAATAAACAAATGAGCGGTGGAAGGACTTGCAAGCAGAGGCCGCTGCCGCGCATAGGCATCAATCTTGGCAAGAGCGCTGGCAAGGGCATAAGGATTCCCGGTCCAGTGCGCGCCCGTGTCGTCTGCCCCATATTCGCGGGATCGGGAGACAGCCAGCTGAATCAACATCGCCGCAAAAGGTGCTAGGAACAGCATTAGCAGTGCGCCGATGCCACCGCCGCGACGCTCATCGCGGTCGCCACCGTATCCGCTAAAAATCATGCCCCAGCGAGCCATGCTGGCGAGATACGTGATCGCGCCGGCGAGCGTGGCGGCGATCGAACTGATCAGAATGTCGCGATTGCGCACGTGTCCTAGTTCGTGGGCGATGACGCCTTCGAGTTCCTCATCGTTCAGCAATCCAAGGATGCCTTGCGTTACTGCGACTGAAGCGTGTTGTGGATTCCGCCCGGTAGCGAAAGCGTTGGGGGAATCGGTCGGGATGAGATAGACCTTGGGCATCGGCAGCCCGACTTTTTGCGACAGCCGTTCGACAATGTTGTAGACGCGCGGTAGATCCTCGCGCGAGATTGGTTGGGCGCGGTACGTTGCGAGCGCAATCTTGTCGGAAAAGAAATAGGAAACAAAATTCAGGACAGCGGCTAATCCGAGAGCGAGAAGCATGCCATTCTGGCCGCCAAAGGCGCGTCCCAGCAGCATGAGCAGCAGCGTCATCGCGGTCAGCAAGAACGTAGTTTTAAGAACATTGTTCATATGAGTGTGTTGCTATCAAGTATATAGATGCTTGGATGCGCGCAACGACTCCTCGTCGTTATCTACCGCGCTCGCCTGCAACAGGCTGAAATCACGGACTATGGCGGAACGCCGCCTAGGGCACCCACGGCTTGCCGGCGGTACTCGACGGAGTGAAGCGCAGGGTACTGGTAAACACCGCCAGACGCACATCAACCGTGTAATCAGCGGCCAGATAAGATGTCGGTGCTTCGGACGTCCCGCCGCGGCGTACGACGATCTGGCGCGGTTCGAGTGCGATGTCATGCGAGGCGGCTTTCTGCACAACCAGCGTTCGCAGATCGTCGTCGGAATTTGGCCTCAACAGTCCGATCCGGGTTCCGGCCTGCGCCGCCAAGTCGTGGAGTTCATCTTGAAGCAAATAGTTGGCAACTAAGGGTTTCGAAAATTGCCATCCAGCGAAAAGCACGACGATTAGGATCAATACCGCAAGATACTTCAACTAAGCACTCCTTTTTTGGACTTAGTAAGTCGATGTCATTGTATCCGGATGGCGTCCGCGACTATGTGACATACGAAACTTCAGTAATGATCTTGGCTAGTCGATGGAAAGAGGAAGGTGGAACAGCCCGGTTCGTTACTCGTTGCTGGCCGCCGGCAATTGCGAACAATCTTTCAGGCTACAGAGACGGGAGATAGCGGCCACCATCATTCCCGAGAGGAACTGCATGGTGGCGACATCTTCCTGATCGAAGGCATGTGGTTTCGACGAGAGTACTTCGAAGACACCCAAGGTGCGACGAAGTTGTCGAAGCGGTGCCACCAGGATCGAACGCACTCCGAGATGTCGGCACGCCGCCAGATCCACGTGGCGGTTGGATTCAGTGTCGTGGCAGAGCAGAACTTCACCTGTTCGTACACAATCGGCGGAGAGGCCGATATCGGTCTGCAGGCGGACCCCTATGTCCGGAGCGGTACGCCCCGTGCGCGCCCGACAGACGATCTCGGTGCCTTTGCGCAATGCGATCGCGGCCCCGGTCGCTCCGGTGAGTGCGACAGCTTTTTCGGCAATGATGTTGATACCCGGCTCGAGGTCCAACTCACCAAGATCGGGAGTCCGACGTCGCGATGCTGTGGTTGCATGGATGGGTCCGCCCTGTCGCACACGAAGATGATGTCGCCCGAGGAACGAGTATGCGGTGGCGAGTCCGGCTTCACGTTGCGGCTCGATGGGCAGAACTGGCACTGTCTGCAGAAGCGAGCGTACAAGTTGATCGAGTTCGGCGTCGGCGATGAGGTGAGCGGTTTGCTGTCCACGGAGGGAACCGCCCAGTACACGAGAGAGACTGAGGACGGCGTTGCTGCCGCAGGCGAGGCAGTGTGGAGTGTTATTTTCGCTGATCAGTTCACATTGAACGCAGAAGACGGCCATCTGCAGCGGGAGAAAGCTCGCCTCACTCGGAGTCATCGAGCCTCTCATCGCTCTCATGTGTTCGAGCAGATGCATGGGAAGAAGTGAAAATAAATTCCGATGTCCCTTTGAGTAAGTGCCAGTGGTGGTTCATCCTGTGGAAAAGCATTCACACGTCGCACGAAGCTACGCTCTTCGGACTACGCCTATAATCCCGGCATGTCATTTCTCCGCTTCGTCATGATTCTTTCGCTCGTCGTATGGGTCGGCGGGGTGATCTTCCTCGCCTTCGTCGTCGCTCCGACAGCATTCTCGCCCAGTGTCTTGCCGACACGTCATCTGGCTGGAGCGATCGTTGGTCGCTCGCTCGATCTTTTGCACTGGATGGGTATGATTTCGGGCATTGCCTTCCTAGTGACGTCGATGATGTACAACCGGTTGACAGTAGGGAATACCCGGATGCTTGCCGTTCGTCACATTTTGATTGTGCTCATGCTGCTTCTGACTGTGATCTCGCAGTTCGCGATCTCGACGAAGATGCATGCGATCCGCGAACAAGCGGGAGTGATCGACAACCTGCCACTGGATAGTCCTCTGCTAATCGAATTTCATCGGCTTCACGTATGGTCGGTGAGATTCGAGACGGCAGTGCTGTTCCTAGGGTTGGGAGCGACCTACTGTACAGCGCGGGCATTGAAGTAGACGCGCCGGTCGGCAGACCGCCTCACTGCTTCGTTTCTGCTGTCGATTTCGCGACTGCGCGCGGCGCCTTCAAATTTCCATCCAGGTAGGCGAGATATCCAGCGATCAGGTGATAGCTGTCGTAGTAATCCTTCATCTTGACCGCGTCGAGTTTGTCGCGAATGGAGTGTAGGATCGGCCAGGTCTCCTGCGTCACGGAGTGCAGCGTGATGCGGGGAATCCGGTAGGGAACGAAGGACTCCGAATCGGCGCTGCCTACCTTGTCGACGTTCATGGGAGCGATTGGAAGCTTGATCGCTGCTGCGATGTGGCCGAGATCATCGAGCAGGGTCTTGTCGGCGTGCGAAGCCCACACTTCGGTGGGCCCCAGGCCGAGTGAATCCATATTCACAACTGCGTCAATCCGTGTGCGCTGGTCTGGCGGAAGGTGCTCGATATAAAACCCGGAGCCGACTAGGCCTTTCTCTTCCGCGGAAAAGCCGACAAAGACGAACCTATGCCGGCGCGGGTGACTATTCAGGCTGTACACGAGGCTGGGCAAAAGCGCCGCACCCGTCCAATTATCGATGACGCCGTCTCCGTACTCATCCACATGATCGGTATGCGCGCCGACCACGATGGTCTGATCGGTCTGCCCAGGCAAGATGCAGATCACGTTAGGAGGAAGCTTGCGATCGAGGGGTTCCTCTGTGAGATTCGGGCCGGTGCAGCCTTCTTCGGAAAACCACTTGCGGATCAGTGCCTCGCGCTCCGAGTTTCTGGTCGAGAAGGATTTCAAGCGCTTCTCGATCGTACTTCGTGGAGCCAGTCGGAACTGAATCTGCCCTACTGCAAGGCTGCAACCTGCGCAGACGAACAGCACAAGCAGCCATTTGCGGGTCGACTTCGCTTCCACCGAAACGGAACGGAACAGCATTGGATTGAGCCTAGCATGATTGATGCATGCTCGTTCCCGGTGACTGACAGGTCCCATGATTTATCCTGTTAGATTCGGGTTCCTCTCTCGCGCGGAACTATCGGCTTCTAGCTGAGAACTGACAACTGGGAACTGACAACTGACTTTATGAAAACTGGCATTATCGGCCTGCCGCAGGTAGGCAAAACATCGTTATTCCGCATCCTGACAAAGGCGCATTTGTCGGAACAGGCATTTTCCAATCCTCGGGAAGCGCACGTCGGGGTGGCGAAGGTTCCCGACGAGCGCCTCGACAAGTTGGCTGCGCTGTATCATCCGAAAAAGCTCACGCATGCATCGGTGGAGTACGTCGATGTCGGTGCAATCGGCCAGGATGCACTCAAGGAGAGTGCCTATATCGGGCACCTTCGTCAGGTTGATGCGCTGATTCACGTGGTGCGTGCGTTCGACGACCCCTCCATTCCGCACGTGGGCGCGATCGATCCGCTGCGGGACATCAAGAATGTCGAGTTCGACCTGATGGTCAGCGATCTCGGACAAATTGAAAAACGGCTTGAGCGCCTGGAGAAAGACCTGAAAAAGATGCGCTCGCCCGATCTCGAAAAAGAGAACGAGTTGCTGATCAAGGCAAAGGCCCATCTCGAAACCGAAAAGCCGTTGCGCGAAATGGAGATGACGCCAGAGGACAAGAAAAGGATTCGTGGCTTCATGTTCCTGAGCGAGAAGCCGATGCTCTACGTGCTGAATATCGGCGAGAGCACGGAGTTGGGAAAAGACCTTAAGGCCGCGGTTGCGAAGTACAAATTGACTGACGTTGCAGCCCGGCCGAATGCGGGCGCAAGCGCCATCTGCGGCAAGGTTGAAGCAGAACTCGCCGAGATGAGCGACGAGGATGCCGCGGAATTTCTCTCGAGCTATGGCCTGACGGAGAGCGGACTGGCCCGGCTGATTCGCACCAGCTATCATCTGCTCGGGCTGATTTCATTTTTTACGGCTGGCGAGGACGAATGCCGCGCCTGGACGATTCCGATCCACACGCGCGCAGTGAATGCCGCCGGCGCGATCCATTCAGACCTCGAAAAACATTTCATTCGCGCGGAGACAATCCGCTGGGAACAATTGCTGGAAGCGGGTTCGGAAGCAAATGCCCGCGCCAAGGGCACGCTGCGACTGGAAGGCAAAGATTACATCGTGCAGGACGGCGACGTCATGCACATACGCCACAGTGGATGAAAACCTGTTTCCAGTCTCTTGTTCTGGTTGCGTGCCCGTATCGCTAGAACATGACCGGTTGACCTGTTAACCTTGCCAAGCCGATGCATCCGATAACAACCAGTCTTCTGCTGGGTCTGACGGCGGCGGTCGCCAATGTTTTCGGCGGCGCAATCATTGTGCAGCGTAGCTGGGAGCGGCGCTATCTGAAATATTTCATCGCGCTGGGCGCGGGATTCATGCTCGCCACCGCGCTCGTGGAAGTCGTTCCCGCTAGCCTGGAACTAAAGGGACGGAGCGCAGCGTTTCTGGTTCTTCTCGGATACCTGATCGTCCATTTCTTCGAGCACACCCTCTCGCCCCATTTCCATTTCGGTGAAGAGACGCATCACGACGAGTTCTTGCACGCACACAAAGGCTATTCGGTGCTGCTCGGACTCTGTATCCATACTTTTTTTGACGGCATCGCTATTGCGTCAGGTTTCCTGGTTTCGAACTGGCTGGGGTGGATCATCTTTCTTGCGGTGTTTCTGCACAAGATCCCCGAAGGCTTCACGATTTCGTCGGTCATGCTTGCGAGCGGGCGCAGTCGCGCGGTGGCGTGGTGGGCATCGGCGATTCTTGGCGCGGCGACTATGGCCGGCGTCCTCACGATGGCAGTGTTTCGGCACCAGGTGAGCGATGGGTTGCCGCTCGCGGCCGGCGTGACGATTTATGTTGCGGCGTCGGACCTGATGCCCGAGGTCAACAAAGAGCCGGGCGTAAAAATGGCGCTGGTGGTCTTTTTAGGCGTGGGGCTGATGTTTGCACTGGATCGATTTTTCCATGTGCATTGAAATCAGTTGCCGGTTGCCAGTTCTCAGTTTCCAGAAAAACCTGGGGCAAGCGAAGGCCCGAGCTGCTCGGGAGAAGCGGCAATGTGCGTTTCAATGGATGGTTAACGAGGTACGAACTACTCGACCGTATGTTTCGCTGTGTATCCCTCGCGGGCGTAGACCACGACCTTCACATCTTTGCCTTTTTGGTCTTTGACCTTGAGTTGCCCGCCGTCGGGTCCCTGTAATTCAACCTTCAACTTGCGGTACGTCCCGTCGAGCTTGTTGTTGGTCGGGTGATAGGTGAGCGAGTACTGGTTCCGGATGTCGGAAGCGACAGCGTGGAAGATCTCTGGCAACTCGCCTTCAAAGCGCGGGAAATAGGCGCGCCCACCGGTCATGCGCGCGAAGGTATTCATCTGGTTGTCGGCCTGGAGCCAGTCGGTCTCGGTGATGCCGCCCGCGTATCCATGCGCCTCCATCCATTCGCGCAACTCACGGCCGATACTGACCGCATAGATCGTCGTGTCGTGAGTGGATTTGATCTTCTTCAGCATCTGGTCGAGATTCAGCTTGCTGAAGGTGTCGCGGCCTGACGAAACCAGGATGATGTACTTTTTTCCTTCAACGCGGTCCAGGCGGTCGAGCGTATCGAATAGGGCGTCGAACAGGTTGCGTTCCGAGAAGCCGGGGATGCGCAGCATGTTCAGGGCACCCATGACGGCCCGCTTGTCCTGCGTGAAGTCGACCAGGATCGTAGGCTTCATGTCGTAGGCAGTGACCGCAACCCAGTCCTCTTTTTTCAGTCCGCTGGCAAAAACGTACGAGGCATTGAGCGCGTCGTACATGTAGTTGTAGTTCGTGGACGCAAACTCAATCAGCAGGACGGCCGTGATCGGAGCCTCGGTCTGATTGAAATTCGCAATCTTCTGCTCAACGCCGTCCTCAAGGACCTTGAAATTCTCTCGGTGTAGCCCAGGAATAAACTGCCCGTCTTTTGTAGTGACCAAAACGTCCACGTTGACCAAAGGCACGTCGACCCGGAGCGAATAGTCCGGCATTCCTTCGATTTTCTTCGGCTTTTCGGGGGGTGGCGGGGGCGGTTCTTCTTTTTTCTTGGGAACAACGTACGGCCCGACATCGTTTTGCGGGCCGCCAGCCTCAGGAGGGGCATCCTGCTTGTTGGGATTCGAAGATGGCTGCTGGCTGGTGCTCTGGGCGGGCGCAGCCGGAGCGAGCACAACCGCCACGAAAACGGCTGCCGTAATTAAGAGAAACTGCTTAGACAAAACTGAAAAAAAGCGGTTTTCACCGCTAGAAATGCTAGAAAACATGGAGGGCCTCAAAACATCCTGTGCTAGTATAGATGCAAGAGCTCTGCGGTTGGGATATTTTGCGGGCGGTAAAAACGCCTCCTCTCCTAGCAAAAACAAGCGCAACACGCGGAGTCAAAGGCAAAAAAGATTTTGGTACCTCCGGGGCAATCCATGAGGAAAGCTGTCCTCGCTCGCGCCGCCCTGCTGTGTCTCGCGTCCTCTGTCGTCTGGGCCACATCAGAAATCAACAATAAGTCTGCTGAATTCATGCCCCTGTCGGAAATTCACGCCGGCATGAAGGGCATCGCCTACACAGTTTTCCAAGGGACCAAGCCAGAGCCCATGGACGTGGAAGTCCTGGGCGTACTGCGCAACGCGAACGGTCCCAAGGGAAACGTGATACTGGTGCGTCTGACGGGTTCGAAACCCGAGTACACCGGTGTGGTTGCCGGCATGAGCGGCAGCCCTGTGTATTTCGATGGCAAACTCGCCGGGGCGCTTGCGTTCCGGATCGGCGAGTTTTCAAAAGAGCCGATCGCGGGTGTGACGCCGATCGCCGAGATGATGGAGATTGATGCGCTCGACACCCGCCCTGGCGCTGCCCCCGCTTCCGCTGACGCGGTTGCCAGCACGCAGGTGAGCCGCACTGCGGCTCCCGGCGATGAGCCCGGACTGTCGCGCGACTATGCCAACTATCTGAAGCCGATCGATACGCCGCTCGTATTCAACGGATTTTCCGAAGAGACGCTGCGCCGCTTCGGTCCACAATTTGCCGCCGTTGGAATTACTCCGGCGATGGGCGTCGGCTCTTCAAGCGATGTTAAACAACCCGAGCCGCTGGTCGCGGGATCGGCGGTGAGCGCGGTTCTTGTGCGGGGCGACATGGACATCGCTGCTACCTGCACGGTTACGTATGTCGATCCGCAACGCCTCCTCGCGTGCGGCCACCCTCTAATGCAGTTCGGGCAGATCGACCTGCCGATGAACAAGGCGAACGTTGTCGCTACACTGCCCTCGCCCTATAACGCATTCAAGATCGTTAACACCACGGAGCCGGTTGGCTCATTCGTGCAAGATCGTCACACCGGAATCCTGGGCGTCTTCGGAAAAGATCCCAAGATGATTCCGGTCACGCTGACCATTCACGGCGGACCCTCGACCAAAGAGTTCCACTATGAAGTGTTGAACAATGCGCGCCTGAGTCCGGTGGCCATGATGGCTACCGTGTTCAACGCGTTACGTGGCACGAATGAATACGGTGAGGAAATCACGTACCGGATGAATGGAATTCTTTCCGTAAAGGGCTTTCCAGACGTGACGTTGCAGAACATGTTTGCGCCGATGGATGGTGGTCAACCGGCAGCAGCCCTCGCCGCGGCCAGCATCGGCGATCGATTCGGACGCATCTACGAGAACCCCTTCGACAATCCCGACATTCAGGGTGTGAAGCTCGATTTCGATCTGGTGCGGGAGCGGCGTTCGGCGCGCCTCGAAGCATCTCGCACTGATGTGACGGAAGCGCGGCCCGGCGACGAGATCACGGTAGAGACCGTACTGCGGCCCTATCGCGGCGAACGGCTAGTGCGGCAGATTCCGATTCGTATTCCGACGTCAGCCTCGCGCGGAACGTTGCGCATCCTGGTGAGCGATGGCGATACGCTCGACCGCATGCGGCGCGGCTTGCCGATGTCGAATCGCAAGCTAGGCTTGCTCTCGACCATCGCATTGCTCAACAAGGAGCACGCGAACAACCGCGTGTACGTCTCGCTGCTCGAGGCCGACCCGGAAGCAATGGTCGCTGACAAAGTGATGCCCACGCTGCCGCTCTCCGTCATGAATGTGATGGACAACATGCGCGGCACCCAAGAGATGGTGGTGCTCGGCGAGTCGTCGGTGAATGAAGCGTCGACCGATCCGCTGGACTATGTCGTTTCGGGCGGGCAACTGCTCACCATCAACGTAAAGTAGGCGCAATTGGAAGTGGTGCGCCTCGCAACATTTCTATTGACCGAGCTTAGCGCGGTGTGGATCGCCGGTCCGTTTCTGGATCAGGCTCGACCACCGCGTCCCGTGATACGCTCGAAGATTCCAGACGCACATCGTGAATCGAGGTTCAACCTTGGCTCGTAAGACGGCTGTCCTTTGTTTTCTGTTTTTCTCCACCCTGGTTTTCGCTGAAGGTACCCGCACCTGGGAGCAATCCAAGTTTGAGGATCTCGTCAAGGGCACGCCGAGAGGGATCGCGCTTCGCAGCAATGGCGGCCTTGAACTCGCCCCGATGTTCCGGCCGCTCACCACAACCGCCTCCACCTACATCTGGTCAATCGCTTCCGACAATGCAGGTAATGCGTACGTCGCTGCCGGATCGCCCGCGCGCGTCTACCGGGTCACGCCCGATGGACAGAGCACGCCGATTTTTGAGCCGCAGGAATTGCAGGTGCAGGCGCTGGTGGTGGACAAGAGCAACACGGTGTTTGCCGCGACAGCGCCCGATGGGAAGGTCTATCGAATTCAGCAAACGAAGCCGCCCGCGCCCGCCAATGCAGCGCCGGGGGCGGAGCCTCCAGCACCCTCGTGGAGCGCGACCCCCTATTTTGATCCGGGTACGAAATACATCTGGGACCTGGTGTTCGATCACTCTGGAAACCTTTACGTCGCGACTGGCGATCACGGGGAGATTTACAAGGTCACTTCGACCGGCCAGCACTCATTGTTTTTCAAAACAGACGAGGTCCACATTCGAGCGCTGGCGGTGGACGCGAAAGGAAACGTGATCGCGGGCTCGGATGGCAGTGGGTTGGTTTACCGCATCTCACCTACCGGAGATGGTTTCGTCCTCTACAGCGCTCCGAAGAAAGAAATTACCGCACTCGCAGTCGATGCGTCGGGAAACATTTTCGCCGCCGCTGCCGGCGAAAAGCGTCCGGGATCAAGCGCCCCGACGCCCCAGGTCGCATTAGCTCCTACAGCGCCAGCCACTGGACCCACGGCCGGACCGGCCGGAGTAGCTCCTTCTGGCGCGATATCCGGGGCAACGCTCTCACCGTTCCCCGCTCCCGGCAGCGGTGCGACTGGCGGCTCTGAGATTTATCGTATTGCTCCCGACGGTTCGCCCACCCGCATGTGGAGTTCGCACGACGATCTGGTGTACGCGCTCGGCTTCGACCGGAGTGGACGTCTGATCGCCGGCACGGGCAATCGCGGCCACATTTTCGCAATCAACGACATCGACGATTACACCGATCTCGTAAAGGCTAGCGCCTCCCAAATCACCTCCTTCGCCCCTGCGCCGGGCGGAGCTCTATATGCTTCCTCGAGCAATCTAGGAAAGGTTTTCCTGCTCGGCCCTGGACCAGAGACGGAAGGCATCTACGAAAGCGATGTCTTCGACGCCCATCTGTTTTCTCGGTGGGGACGCGCCAACCTGCGCTCGACAGGCAACGTGCAATTGTTCGCGCGCAGCGGCAACATCGATAATCCGGATCGAAACTGGAGTCCCTGGACGGCCGTGAACATGGCCGACAGCGAGGAACTCGGCGTGCCGCCCGCACGATTTGTACAGTGGAAGACCGTGTTGCTGAAAGGAACTCCCCTGCCCCGCGTCGACAGCGTGTTGGTTTATTACCTGCCGAAAAATGTCGCGCCCGAGATCGACGACATCGTCGTGCAGCCCGGGTATCGATACCAGTCGGTCCCGAAGGCCAACAATTCTGAGCCGCTCGCTCCCGGCCAGGTGCGCTTCGATCCGCCGCCACCGAGCATGCGCGACCGCGATTCCGTCGGAGTCCGGTGGTCGTCGCATGACGACAACGACGACCAACTTGTCTATGCGGTCTACTATCGCGGTGATGGCCAATCACGCTGGTTGCTGCTTAAGACGAATCTGACCGATCGCTACATCACTTTCGATCAGAGCTTGTTGCCGGACGGGGGATACACCGTGCGGGTTGTAGCGTCGGATGCGCCATCGCACTCGCCCGGTGAGGCACTTTCGTCCGAGCGCGAAAGCTCGCGGTTCGAGGTCGACAACACGCCCCCGGCAATTGTCAACGTGAGCGCGGTGAATGAAGGCGATGGGGTGCACGTTCATTTCCGTGCGGCCGATGCTTACTCGCCCATCAAGCGCGCAGAATATTCGCTTGATGGAGGCGATCCGCAGTTCGTGGAACCGCTTGGGCAACTATCTGATTCGAAAACGGAAGATTACGACTTCCGGATTCCGGTGCCACCCGTCGAGCCGGCCGCCGGCCTCGCGACCTCGTCAGCTGCGGGCGCGGATCATGTCGTGGTGATTCACGCGTATGACCGCTTCGACAATATGGCGACTGCCAAAGTGGTTGCGCGGGCGAAGTAGTCGATTGCACTCTGTTGATCCCTTGCCCTGAAGCCGCGCCAGCGGTCGCGTTGCCGCGTGCCGAGTTACTTTCGTCTGCCATCTGAATTCTGACCCCTGCAGTCGAACGTAAGTCCTCGCTCACGCGCAATTATCTATATCGTGATACGATATATAGAGCGTTCGTTATAATCCGCGTATGGAGAATATTTCTCCCTCGGATTACGAATCGCTGGCGGAGTTCCGACACCAGATTCGCCGATTTCTGCGTTTCAGTGAAGACGCAGCGCGTAAAGCGGGCCTTGAGCCTCGGCAGCACCAGTTGCTGCTTGCGCTCAAGGGACTGCCCGCCGGGGCGCGACCTTTGGTCGGCGTATTGGCGGAGCGGTTGCAGATTCAACATCACAGCGCGGTCGAACTGGTGGACCGCATGGCTCGTGCAGGTTACATCCAGCGCAAGCGCGATGGACGCGACCGGCGCGAAGTCCTGCTGAATCTGACGCCGAAGGGGGAGAGAGTGCTGCGCGAACTTTCTCTGGACCACAAAGCGGAGTTGCGCACCGCGGGCCCAGCGCTGATGGCAGTGCTCACGCATATTTTGCGCGTGGCGGGTGCCGCAAGAAAACGGCGTACGCCGGCACGTCTGGCTTGATCCTGCCCGTCGCGGGCGTTCGGCCCGTGCGGAAAGGATTCAGATGCCATTGGAGAGTTCGAAGCCAGGTTTTTCCACCCAACCAATCGACGGTGCCGGGTCAACTGACGCGCCGAGCGTCGATATCCTCGGCACGCCGGCTCAGTTCCGCATGGTATTGATTTCCGCGCTGGCTGCTGGTGTCGGCCTGGTCGCTGGAGTGGTGGCATTCCTGCTTTATCGCCTGATCGGATTCTTCACCAATCTCTTCTTTTTCCATCGCATCTCCGCCGATTTCACCAGCGCACGGCTGAATCACCTCGGCTTATGGGTGATCGTGATTCCTGTGATCGGTGGCATCGTCATCGGATTCATGGCGAAGTTCGGCAGTTCGAAAATCAAAGGACACGGTATTCCCGAGGCGATGGAAGCCGTGCTCGTCAATCGCAGCAGGATTCAGCCGCGGGTCGCGATTCTGAAGCCGATCTCCGCGGCGATTGCAATCGGCACCGGGGGCCCATTCGGCGCGGAAGGGCCCATCATTCAAACCGGAGGCGCGGTTGGCTCGCTCGTTGGACAGATTGTCCACACCACCGCTGCGGAGAGAAAAGTGCTGCTCGCGTGTGGCGCTGCCGCTGGTATGTCGGCGACATTCAACACGCCGATTGCGGGTGTGATTCTCGCCATCGAGCTCCTGCTGTTCGAATTCAAATCGCGATCGTTCATCCCGCTGGTCATCGCCAGCACGTTAGCGACGGCTGTACACCTGCAACTTCTGGGCAGCGGTCCGATGTTCACTTTGGGGCCGATGGATTTCGCCATTCCGCGCGCCTTGCCGTTCTATCTTTTGCTGGGCGGCATTTGCGGAGTGGCTGCGGTTGGTTTCAGCAAAGCGCTGTACTGGATCGAAGATCAGTTCGAAAAGTTGCCTGTCGACGAGTTATGGTGGCCGGCGATCGGCGCGTTGGGCCTCGGCGTGATCGGATACTTTGTGCCGCGCGTGCTCGGCGTCGGCTATGACACGATTGGCGACATCCTGAACGCACGTCTCGGGCTTGAACTGCTGCTCATCGTGATGATCGCCAAGGCGGCGGCGCTGGTGATTTCTCTTGGCTCAGGGACATCCGGCGGTTTGCTTGCTCCCATGTTCATGTCCAGCGCGGCGCTGGGCGGCGCATGCGCGATGATCATCAACTATCTCTTTCCGTCGGCCCATGTCTCTCCGGGAGCTTTCGCGCTTGTCGCCATGGGGGCGGTATTCGGCGCTGCGTCGCGGGCGACATTTACGTTCATCATTTTTGCTTTCGAAATCACGCGCGACTACAACTCCGTGCTACCGCTTATGCTGGTTAGCGTAATCGCCGATGGCCTTGCCATGCTGGTCATGCCGCACGCGTCGATCATGACCGAGAAGCTTGCGCGTCGCGGCCTGCGCATTCATCAGGACTACGAGACCGATATTCTCCACCACGTACAAGTCGCGGAAACCATGGAACGCAAGCCACCTCAAATTCCCTCGAAGATGAGGGTCGGTGATTTGGCGGAGCGAATTGCGCGCCGCGATCCCGAGGTCTCGCGCCATGAGGCCTTGCTGGTGGTCGATGACGAAGGCCGTCTCGAAGCTATCATCACGCGGGGAGACATCCTTCGTGCTCTTGATCGCGAGCCGAGCGGCATAGCGACCGTAATCGAGAGCGGTTCGACGAAACTGATCGTCACCTATCCGGACGAAAGCCTTTCCGAGGCCGCCGATAAGATGCTGCACAACGATATCGGACGCTTGCCGGTGGTCAACCGCAGCAATCCGAAAGAAATCGTGGGATATCTGGGGCGTCCAAACGTTATGGCGGCGCGCCTGCGCCGGCTGCATGATGAGCACGTGCGGGAACCCGGATGGTTCGCTACCAACGGACGCTTTACTGCACGGTCAGTGTTGTAGTGCCTGAGATCTGCGTCAGTACTGAATTCACGATGACGTTCATCTGCGCCTTGAGCAGGGCCGATGCTTGCCCGTTTCCAGCAGAGATCGTGTAGCTTCCCTGCGCAGGACCGAGCTGGGGTACGCCGAAGGTGACGTTGCAGCTTTGTCCCGGCTTGCAAAGTTGGTGACTATCCGAAGGATCGGTTGCACTGAGCACCGTGAACGGTTTGTCGTTCAGTAACGAGACATCGCCATTGCTGGCGGTCAGGCCGTGAAACTGAAAGACGGTTCCGACCGGCCACGGGAAGACCGAGATGGCGGATGGATTCATCATGGTGGCGGTGATCATCGTCCCGCCGACCACGATTGCGGAAGGAGCCTGCGCGACAGGCGCCAGGCCTTTGCCCGTAGGAAACGCAAGACCGCCCGCATTCACAAAGGCTACATCCGGGTTCAGTGTGCTCCATTGCACAGTCGAAGTTAAGTCCTGCGTATTGCCATCGCTGAATGAACCGATCGCTTTGCATTGTTGCGGAACGCCGAGGGCAACAATTCCATCGGTCGGGGTGATGCGCAGGGATTGCAGCGTCGACGGATTCACGGTCGCGCTCACACTGCCGCTCACACCGCCCGCGGTGGCCGTGACGGTGACAGCGCCTCCCAGCAATCCGCCCGTGGCTACACCTCTGTGGCCGACACCCGTGGTGATTCCGGGGATTCCCGGGTCGTTGCTCATGGTGGCCACGTCCGGATTGGCGGAAGTCCACCAGACCGCATCCGTCAAATCCTGACGGCTGCCGTCGGTGAAGGTGCCGATCGCGACAAATCCGAATTGCGTCTGGCTCTCAAAGCTGATGATAGGCGGCGGAGGAAATGGATCGAGTGGCGGACAATTTGCCAACGGATTCGCAACCGTCGCTGCGCAAATATCGATTCTCGCCAGCGCGGCGGGATTTACCAACACCGAGCCCGAGCCTGTGACCGTGGTGCCACTTGCCGGGTCGACGAAACTTGCGCTGACGTTAGTCTGTCCCGGCCCGCTGGCGTTGGCGAATCCGAAAGAACTCAATGTGGTGACCGCGTCGTCAGACGACTCCCACGAGGCAATCAAGCTCAGGTCAGATTGCGTACCGTCTGTAAAGTTTCCGGTGGCGAGAAATTGACGGCTGCCATTGGTGGGCACCGCGGCGCTTCCAGGCGATAGGCTAACCGTGTTCAGCTGGCCGCTGGTGATAATGAGAGGCGCAACCCCCGTGGCGGCGTCCCCTCCGGGAAGCGTGAGAGCGGCCGAAATGTTAGCTGTGCCGGCGGTAAGACCTGCTGCAAGTTCCTGCAGGCCGTTGGCGAAGGTCAGTGAGGCATTCGCGTCGCTACTCCAGGCTGCAGCGTTGCTCACATCCTGCTGGAAGACCGTGACATTGTCGGGTGCAAGAAACGTTCCGAGCGCCACCACGTTCTGAATGCCGCCCTGTGCGACGGGTGCACTGTTCGGCCCAACCACCACCGATTGCAGGCTCGCATCGATCACATTCACCGCGTTACTGCCTTGTTCGCTGCCCAATTTCGCAGTGACAGTAGTTGGCCCTGCTGCTTGCGTTGTCAGCATGCCGGATACGGCCACAATCGACGCGACCGAAGTGTCGCTCGAGTTCCAGTCGATCCCCTGGATTCCGGTAACGTCGAGCGAACTGCCGTCTTTGAACGTTGCGACGGCCCGCATCTGCTGCTTTGTCCCGTTGGCCAGAGTGGACTTTGGAGAGGCCGCGCCAGAAAACAACACCATGTTCACCGGTTGCACCGCAACCGACTTCACTGAACTTTCGTCAACCGCAATATTGCTGCTCGAACTGATGCCGGAGGAAGGCACGGTGGCGGTTATGGTCTCGGCCCCAAGACCGATTCCGGTGACGATTCCCATGGCCGAGACGCGCGCTACGTGGGAAGGACTGGCAGCCGTCGTCCAGGAGACATCCCGGCTGAGGTCCTGCTTCGACCCGTCGTCGAATGTCCCCGTCGCAACCAGGGGCTGCGACGTGGCGAGCGGCACGGTCGGGCTGGTAGGGGTAACGGCGAGCGAAGCCAGGTTCGCATTGCTGACGGTCAGTGCAGCCGGCGAGCTGTTCAGATCTCCCAGCATCGCTGTGATGCTCGTCGCGCCCTGGGTGAGCCCGTTCGCGAGGCCCTGTGTTCCAGGCGACGCGCTCACGCTGGCAACGGCTGGCTTCGACGAGTTCCATGTGACCTGGCTGGTAACGTCAGCGCTTGTCCCGTCGTTGTAGTTTCCGGTCGCGATGAATTGCTGCGTCGTGCCATGAGCGATTTTTACGCTCGCCGGCGACACGGTGACTGAACTCAGTTGCGCAATCACAGTGAGAACCGTGCTCGACTGCACCAGATTGCCGCTCGAAGGATCTCGGAATTGCGCAGTGATGGTAGTTCGCCCCGAGTTGACGGCAGTCGCACCGCCATTCACATCAGTGGTGGCGACAGTCTGGTCGGATGAGATCCAAGTGACCTGCTTTGTGATGTCCTGCGGATTGCCGATGCTGTAGTTTCCGATCGCAACAAATTGCTGCACGGCTGGCGGCGCAGGAGACACGGTGAGCGCGATGGAGGGACTGGAGGGCGTGAGGGTGATTGATTTAAGGACGACGGGGCTTTGGCCGCCGCCGATCAGTCCATTTCCGCCACCGCACCCGGCGAGCGCCACGATAACGCTCAATACGGGCAGGAATATCTTGCTCTGTACAACTCTTACTCTCATCGAGGCACCCGGAGGCGGACGAATCGTGAGGTCCGCGAAGGAACGGTGATCTATAGCTCAGGAACCCAGAAATATAGAGACGAGTTGTTTCAGTAGTGTTAAAGATTGGTGACAATCGGATAGCCTGGGGAAGCCCGTGCGGGCCTCGGGCTTCAGCTTTGTCCGTCCACTTTCGAGCCTCTATCGCTCGGCAAAGACGATCGATGCGTCCGGGTTTGCCGCATCGACATTCAGCAGATAGAAATGCTGTACCGTACCGCCTGCCCCATTCGACAGATCAACCGCATAGAGCACGTATTTGGCGGCTGCCGGCGCAGTAAGCGTCATGGTGCCTGTGCCCGGCGCAAGGAGAGTGAAGGTCCCGGCGAGGCCCTGCGCGGAGTGCTGGCCTCCGTCGGTCGCATCTTGCACTCCCGCGACATTTAGGACATCGTTCCCCGGGGACTCCATCACCAGGTTAGCTTCGACCTGCGTGACTCCGGAAGTTCCGGAGTCAACCGTCGCCGCCGCGAAAGCCCCCGCGAGTTCGGTTCCCGCAAACACCCCAATGCCTTTTTGCGGCGTCATCGTGCCGGTCAGCACCGCGGCGCTCGATTGGTCGAGCAGGAATCCACGGTTAGCAGTGGTGAGGTATTCCACGAAATGCACTGGCGGCACAACCGGGTTCGCCGCCGGATCGCCCAGCAGATCGACAGTGCACCGCCCACCTGTCGCGCAGGCGTAGGCGTAGTTCGTGATCTGTTTCGCGGCGACGATCGTCCCAGCGTTGTTCGCGTCATAGGTGCCATTGAAATGACCTGCGCCATCGCCTCCGGCATTGGTCAGAGAGACCAGCGTGTTCGTTCCGGAGACGCCAGTAAGATCGATCACGGTCGCGGCATTCAAATCGGCGTTACTGCCGGCGATTCCTGGGTCCTGGAAAACGAGGGTTCCGACCTCGGCTGAGGCGGATTGCGGGTCATCGGTGGAGACCATATAGAGCGTCAGCGGATTGTTGACATTGTTCGTTCCGTTGACCACATAGATACCGAAGTTGAACGTGCCGACGTCAGTCGTAAGGCTGAGCGTGCCGCTTCCGTTTGCCGTGATGTTATACGTGCCCGACACGTTCGTACTCGAACTCGCCGTCCCGTTCCGATTGATATCAAGTGATCCTGAATTGATGTTTCCTGTCCCATCAGGCTTGAAAGAGCCCACATAGCCAGCGCGCTTCTGACTGGCGGCAGTGTCGGAACCGGTCATTCCGAAGACAAAGGTCGATCCGGATTTCAGCGCGGCGTTGTTGAACTTCGCTGAACTTGAGAGCGCGAACACGCCCGATCCGCGCGAGTGCGAGTCGAATTCGATCATCTGGCCATCGCCATTCTGGCTCAGCGCGACCTTGAACGTGCGAGTTCCCGCAGCCGTGGTGAGCGTCAGGGTGGCGTGATCATTGACATCCGTCACGAGCGCGCCACCCGTGATGGCCCGATGAGCAGCCTGGGTCGAACTCAGCTCGTCTTCCACTCCGCTGGTGATGGCTGTTCCGTTCGCGTTGGTGATGAAATTTCCCGCCAGGCCGACAAAGTTTCCGCTGCCGTCAAATCCGGACATCCGAAATGCATACGTACTGCTGCCCGCTAAGCGCGAGGCCACAACATTAATGTTGACGCTGCCAGTAGTCGGTGGTGTCGTGGGCGCCGGAGAAGTCGCCGTCACCGTGACGGCTGAGCTTGTGACCACTCCAGGGGCCGTGTATAGGCCGCTGCCGTCGATCGTGCCACATCCTGGACTGCAGGAAGATCCATTCTGCGAGAGGCTCCACGTGAAGGTTTGAGGAGCGGCATCAGGCACGGCCGTCGCCGTAAATTGCTGAGTCACCCCAACGACAACCGGAAACTGATCGACGCCAGGGCTGACAATAACTGTGATCGGCACAATCTTGGCTTGCGCCGTATCGAACTCGCCATCATTCGCAACTGAGGTCGCAGTGATGTTTACAGTGGGCGGGCTGGGAGGAGTCGCGGGTGCGGTATACAGGCCGGTGGCGCTTATTGTCCCGCAGGGATTGCCGCTGCCGCTGCAAGCGGTTCCGGTCAGGCTCCAGGTGACGGCATGATTGTCGACGCCGCTAACTTGCGCCGTGTATTGCTGCGTGAGCGTGACGCCGACTGTGCTTTGTCCCGCTGGACTGACCATCACGCGCGCCGCGCCGTTTCCGTTCTTGCCATTTCCAGAGCACCCGGCCAACACTGCCGCGCTTAGCAACGCCATTGTTGCTAGACAATTCTTCTTCATCATGAGTTTCTCTGTGGCCCACTGGGGATGGGTGGAATCTCGCGCCGGGAAAGTTCTGGCCGCACCCCGGCGAACTCTTGCCTCAAAGCTGCTCGAACCATTTCTCGGGTGCAGCCCTAAGGCCAATTTGCCATTTGAATCAGTGGGTTACAAATGTACCTGAATCCAGAGCACTTGTCTTGTGAGGTGATCGGTAGGAGCTTGGATCGGAAGTAATTGAGATGCAAGATGTTGCACTTTTCCGCGCGGAGACTACCGCAAACTGCTGGCGGATTGAACGCCACCTTGGCGCGCACTATCGATGAGCGGTACCAGTTCGGAAACCGAGATTCCCAACGTCCCGCCGGAGAAGCCGTCGACGTATGCAGAGTTGATGCCGATCACTTCGCCGTGGGAATTCAGCACCGGACCGCCACTGCCGCCGCGAGCGGTAGGCGCGTCGTAAATCAACTTTTCGGCGGTGACGTCGCCGATGTGTCCGAACGTGGATGACGGGCGAATCAGCGAAAGTGCCGCCAGTTCACCGGCCATTCGAGAATCCTCCTGGCGAGTCGAAAGGCGCTGGTAAATTACTGCTGGAGACTTCGCCACCATCACCGTGACGCCCATGGGATAAGCAATCACGCTGACCGGCTCTCCGATGCGCGGCCGGATATGCGCAAGCGGCAATGGACGTAGACTCCGAGTGAACGGCGTTTCCTGCATGTGCAGGACCGCCAGATCTCCGAACTTGGACACCGTCGCGATCTTCAGCTCGACCGGCTCAGGAGAACCTGGAAAGTAGGCAATCAGCTTTTCAAGGACAGGCGAGGCTCCCAGCCGAACGGCCGCCTCCGCCTGCTCGTCGCGATACCAGGGCTCGGCGACATGGCGGTTAGTGGCGAGCAGCCCGGGCCCTACAACAAAGCCGGTGCCGGCTACGCGGGCACGAAAGGAATCAGTACGAGCTGTGCCCGCCACGTGATAGATCCCGCATATGTAAGCGACGGAGTCCCGGGCGTCGTCGGCCACCGTCGCCGAGGACTCCTGCTTCTGCTGCTGTTGCTCCTTCTGAAGTTCCTCTACCTGGTGCGAGAGCTGCTTGACCTGCTGCTGGAGCTCGTCGGTTGGGGGCGGCGCGTAGTAATGCGCCATCACGCCGGTTCCAACCAGCAGGAGGACGCCCAGAACTCCCTGCATGAAGCGCTGCCAGCTCTCTACGATGTCTGTGTTCTTCTCGTAATCGAACATTAGCCAGAGCGTGCCCGGCGCGGAGGGAGGACCCGGACAGACCTCTATGCTGCCGGATTTGGAGCAGGTCGAGAAGGGTACCGAAGTCGTGGAACCCGGCGGGCGGTGGTCAGTGGCCAGTGGTCAGTGAGAAGCCGAAGCCGCCTGCCGACAATTCTAACTATCGACAATCGACTACTGGCTCTCGATTCCCAGCTTTTCGGCCATCTCTTCATAGAGGAACCCCTCGCCCACGCGGTAGGGCTGGACCCACTCGCCATCGATCACGAATTGCGGGATGGCGCGTTTGCCGGTCTGGCGGATGACTTCCGCTGCGGCCTCCGGCACGGCCTCAATGTTGACATCGGTGTAGGCGATCTTATGTTTGTCGAGGAAGCGCTTGGCGACCCGGCAATCCGGGCACCATGGGGCCGAGTAGACCGTCACTTTCATCCTGCAGAGTAGATGACACGAATCAGGGTAACGTCGCAAGTGGGAACTCGCTGCCTGCGGTTACTTCGGGCGGCGGTACTCGGCATCGTACGTAACGGACCATGTCTTGCCTCCGTCGCGCGAGATCTCGATAGTTTGTCGAACCCGGCCGCCGGACAAGGGGATCAATGTGGTCCGATCAAGATGGGAACCGCCGTCCCGATGCGGGATCTCGCCCTCGAACCGCACCCCTTCTTTCGCATAGGACTCCTGGAGAACCTTTTCCTTTACTCCTCCCGCTTCCGTAACCCAGACCTGCTTCCAGCGGCCGGTGGACGGTTGAAAATAGAAAAGACTTTTGCCTTCGCTCCCGTCACCAGCCTCAGTCCAATTCTCGACAATCGCGCAACCCTTGAGGATCTTCTCGATCCGGTTCGAGCCGTCTCTCTCCCCGGATTTCAAGTCGAACACTTCCCAGTCTCCGAGCCAAAAGTCGAGCTTGTGATACGCAGGGTTCTGATCACAGGAAACTGTCTTTTCAGGCGACTGAGAGAGTGCGGCCGAGCAAACAAGACAAGCAAGACACACGGCCAGCGCGGCTTTTCGCATGCATCATGGACGCTGGGCGCAACAGAAGGTCATCCGGGAACTGCTTGAGTCAATCGAGCATCAAATTGGCTTTCTCAAAGCATTCCCGTGCGTGAAAGAGCCGTTCCCGACTCCCAAGAGCACCCGGACGATTATCTTCGTGCTGAGTGGAGTTCACTTCTGGAATGCCGCAAAGCCTCAACCATCAGACCCAGCAGCCCATACGCAACCACATTCGAAACGATCACCCAATACCACTTGACTCCAAAGTGGAGAGCCATGCTGACTGGAACTATCGGGCACGTTATGCGGGCGAGAAGCCACAGCAGAGGCTGTTCTGATATTGGTGTCGCCAAGCTAAACAGGACCCAGCAAGCCGCGACGATGAATCCGACTATTCCCCACATCTCAATTCTGCGCGTCATGTTCGAGCCTCGCTAAGGATATGGTACGCCGCCTCACCGGAGATCGGCCATGCGCGATTGACGCAAGCATTGCCCGGCTGAATGCTGACCGCTGAGTGCTGACTACTCCTTTAGACCCTCTCCAACTCCCGCACCGTTCGCTCGTTTGATACGTTTCCGGTATTGAGCGTCGTGGCAGGCTCGAACAGCAAGATCCAGCATTCCTCTTCCGCTACCGGCTTGTGCTCAACACCGCGCGGAACAACGATGAACTCGCCTTCCTCGATCCATTCGTAACGGTCGCGGAATTCCATGCGGAAGCGTCCTTTGACTACCAGGAACAGTTCGTCTTCGTTGTCATGATGATGGAAGACGAATTCGCCCTTGAGCTTATCGAACTTCACGTATTGCCCATTGAGTTCGGCTCCGATGTAGGGCTTCCAGTACTCCGAAATCTTCGAGAACTTCTCCGCAATATTTACCTTGTGCATGATGTCTCCAGTCGAGATGCACTTTTTCGATTGAAAAGGGAACACGCGAGTCGCAAGAAAAAAGCCGCCGGTTCCCGCCGGCGGCTGATTTGTTTTGTGAGGCGGCACCCAACCGTCTCACTGCGCCACAACTCCCATGCACCGATTTACAATCCCGGCGCGTCCTGAATCAGATGCCCACCATGCAGAGACAATCGCACGCCGCGTTGTGTATTCACGCGTGTCGTGGCGCTCCAATCGATGTCATCCGTGCTGATTACGCCTCCGCCTCCTCCGGCGAGAGTGTAAGTAATCCGGCCATCCTGGTAGCTGTAATTCCCTAAAGACAGGACCATGCCAGTCTTAAGCACAAAGACCGGCATGCCAGGAGAAGCCGTTCCGACATTCACAGCTGCGAGCGATGCATTCGGCACCGTTTGGCGGGTCGTCATGCTGGCATAGGACAACTTCGGCGCCGCCAGTTGCTCACTGGAAGCCGGTCTCGGCATCAGCTGAGGAGAAGCAGGAGTCAATTGGGAATCCTGATAGGCCTCGCCGTGCAACTCGCCAAAGTAGTGCCATTCGGGCCCGCGTCCGACCTGCGGCAGTTGGACATCGTCCATCAGCCGCAGCGTGATGATCGCCTCGCCTTTCAGGGTCGGCTTTGGACCGCGCGCCGGAAGCATGATCACCTTTTCAGGCCACAGGGGAGGAAGCATCCATTCGACCACATCCCGCTTGGCGTGGCCCTTTCCATGGATGTCGCCTTCCTTGTCAACCTTGTAGCCGCGGGTCGCGATAATCTTTGCATCCAGCGGCAGATCGCCGTTCGGCAATCCAATGCGATCGAATTGGAGTTTCAGGTCGCCCTTCCCCCAGAAGTGTCCGGGATTGTGAGCCGACTCGAGATGACCGACCAGGTAGGCCCCGCGTGGGAATGCCGGTTGGCCGAACTCGGTAACGCCGCGCAGATGGCAGAGAACAGGATCGCCGACCGCTGCGGTAGCAGGAGAAAAATTAGGTTCGGTAATGGTGCACTGCAGAAGCGTTCCAGCGGGCAGGAGTGTGTCCCGCGCACTGGCGCTTAGTGGGAGCCCTAGCAGGAGGACTGCCAGGCTGGCGCAAACAAAACAGGACTTCATTACAGCACCTCAGTCTCACGCCCCAAGAGCGTGCGGTGTTGCTTAGGGTATAACCCCCACAGATCAGCGAAGTTAATCACAGTCCGGACGGGGGGTCAATTGCGAAGGGGCTTTTTGAGGGCTGGTTGCCGGCTGACTGGGGCTGGCAGAGCGGCCTCTGGGCTTGGCCAGGCGTCTGGGTCCCAAAGCAAAAGCCGCCAGCTTTCGCTGACGGCTGATAGCTAAATGCTGATGGCTCAGTGCTGACTACTAGCTTTCGTACAGCAGCACGCCCTCGGCCTTTTCTGAGTCCACCGGTCGATAGTACAGCTTGTTGCCCTCGAGGAAGACCTCGATGAACGCAGGACGTGTGGTGATCGTGCCCTGAATCAATGCCTCCGAAAGCGGGTCCTCGATGTACTTCTGCAAGGCGCGCCGCAGAGGACGTGCTCCGTAGCTCCGATCGGTGAGCGTCTGGTTCAGGATCCACTTCTTGGCCTCGTCCGTAACCGTGACTGTGATGGAACGCTGCGCCAGGTTCTGGTTGAGCTGGCTGACCATGAGTTCCAGAATCTGGATCAGGTCCTGCTCGCCCAGCGCCATGAACAGGATGACCTCGTCCAAACGGTTCAGGAACTCCGGATTGAAGGTGCGCTTGACCTCGTTCTTTACCAGGTCTTCGACCTTCTCCGAAACCATCTCTTCCTTAGTCGACTGGAAGCCGAGTCCCTCGCGCTTCATCAAGTGTCGCGCGCCGATGTTCGACGTCATGATCAGAATGACGTTCTTGAAATCGACCGTGTTGCCGAGTCCGTCGGTCAACTGGCCGTCTTCGAACACCTGCAACAGGATGTTGAACACATCCGGGTGTGCCTTCTCGATTTCATCGAGCAGGACCACCGAATACGGTGCCCGCTTGACCCGCTCAGTCAGCTGGCCACCCTCTTCGTAGCCAACATATCCCGGAGGCGACCCGATCAGCTTCGAGACCGAGTGCTTTTCCATGAACTCCGACATGTCGAAACGGACAAGGGCCTTTTCGCTGCCGAACATGAACTGGGCCAAAGTGCGAGCGACTTCGGTTTTGCCAACGCCCGTGGGGCCAAGGAACAGGAACGATCCGATCGGACGGTTCGGATTCTTCAGGCCGGCGCGGCTGCGACGGATGGCCCGGGCCAGGGCGCTGATCGCCTTGTCCTGCGAGATGATCCGCTTGTGTAGCTCTTCTTCGATGCGCAGCAGCTTCTGCGTCTCTTCCTCTTTAATCGAGGTGATTGGCACTCCTGTCCAGCGCGATACCACGTCCTCGATGTCCTCCCGACCGACTACGCCGGTGGAGGATTCATCGAGGTGGTATTTTTCGCGAAGAGCGCGCAGGTTTTCGCGCTCTTTGCGTTCTTCGTCCGAGTAGAAGCGCGCCTTCTCGAACTCGTGGTTCGCGATGGCGTTCTCCATACGGTGGACGATGAACTTGATGCGCTTCTGGACTTCGGTCAACTCTTCAGGAAGCGAGGTCTGGCGCAGTTTCACGCGCGCACCCGCTTCGTCGATCAAGTCGATTGCCTTATCCGGAAGGAATCTATCCGGAATGTACCGGTTCGAATGTGACACGGCGAAGTTGATCGCTTCGTCCGTGTAGGTGACCGCGTGGAACTTTTCGTACCGCTCCTTGATCCCGAACAGAATCTTGGCGGCATCGCCCTCGGTCGGGGGCGGAACCTTCACCGCCTGGAAGCGCCGCTCGAGCGAACGGTCTTTCTCGATCGACTTGCGGTATTCGCCCGGCGTGGTCGCGCCGATGCACTGGATTTCCCCGCGCGAAAGAGCCGGCTTCAGGATGTTCGCTGCATCGAGCGAGCCTTCGGCAGACCCTGCGCCTACCAGGGTATGCAGCTCGTCAATAAAGATGATGGAATTCTGCGACTCCATCAGTTCTTTCATGATGGTCTTCAAACGCTCTTCGAACTGTCCGCGATACTTGGTACCAGCCACGATCAACGAAAGATCGAGAGCGAGGATTCTCTTGTCTGCCAGGAACGAAGGAACCTCTCCGTCGGCAATGCGTTGCGCGAGACCCTCGACGATGGCGGTCTTGCCCACGCCAGGCTCACCGATCAGGACGGGATTGTTCTTGGTGCGCCGGCAAAGGATCTGCACGACGCGCTCAACTTCCCCCTCGCGTCCGACCAAAGGATCGAGCTGGCTGTCCATAGCGGCCTGGGTTAGATCACGCGAAAACTCACTCAATAAAGAAGACTCACGCTGACGCTGGGGCTGGGCCTTTTCCTGGCTCGTGCGGGCAAGCTCCTCGCGGATGGTGGAAAGCCGCAGTCCGCGCTCATGCAGAATTTCAGCAGCAAAGCATTTTTCTTCCCGCAGCAAGCCGAGCAGCAGGTGTTCGGTTCCAATGTGCTTGTGAGAGAGCCGCTCTGCCTCCTCGGCGGCGTAGGCCAGAACACGCTTGCACTCATTGCTCAGGGGCAGGTCGACCGAAGTCGAAACTTTTTCCCGAATCGTGGTATGGCCTTCGATCTGTTTGCGGATTGATTCCACCGAAGCGTGCGAGCGCAGGAAACGGTTAGTCAGGGCTTTATCTTCCCGCAGCAGTCCGAGCAGCAAGTGTTCAGTCTCAATATAAGGAGAACCGAACTGGCTGGCCTCGTACCGCGCGAAGAAGATGACGCGCCTGGCTTTTTCCGTGTAACGTTCGAACATATACTGAATACCCCCCGAGCCCAACCGAACCCAAACCTATCAAAAAGCCCCAACCACTAAGACTGCGACTATTTATTATGCAATCAATCGTCCAACAACCCAAGTCCCTATTGGACCCGAAGTAATTGCAAACGATTCACTCACCTGTCAACGAACTGCAAATTCTCTGTCTCTCCTCTAGCAACTCAAGCCGGAAGCGACTCCGGAGAAAGTTCCTCCATTTTGCCTCGGTCGAGCCGCAACACTCTATGGCACCGTCGTGCAAACCCCAGATTGTGGGTGGCGATTACCGAGGTCAGCTTGTGCTCGCGATGTAGGCGGGCGATTAATTCGAACACAACTTCCGCCGTTCTCCCATCGAGATCGCCGGTCGGCTCATCCGCCAGCAGCAATTGCGGACTCGTAATCAACGCGCGCGCCAGCGCTAGCCGTTGCTGCTCGCCTCCGGAAAGTTCTCCAGAGCGATGCGTAGAGCGATCTTCGAGCCCGACTTGGCGTAGCCACCCCAACGCTTCTTTTTCCGCTTCAGCAAATGCTTTACCTCGGGTCAACAGCGGCATGGCTACATTCTCTAGCGCGGTGAATTCGGGCAGCAGGTAGTGGAACTGCCAAACAAAGCCGATTTCGCGATTTCGGAACTCGGCGGCTGCATCGTCTGTGAGCGAATTCACGTGGGAGTTGGCGCAGTATACGGCACCCGATGAAGGCCAATCAAGAGCGCCCAGGATGTGCAACAAGGTACTCTTCCCCGCGCCTGATTGTCCGACCAGCGCCAGCATCTCGCCTTTACTAACCCGGAAAGACAGATTCTCAAAGAGCACTAATTCCGCTTCGCCTGAGCGAAAGGCCTTGCCTAATCCTTCGACCCGCAATAGCGAGTCTTGAGGTATTTGATGCAAACTCGCCCTCCTTAGTCTCAAGCCGGTTCGGGGCTGCTCAACTGCACCCGCATCAACACTGTAGAAACGAGCCCCTGAATCCATTAGACCACGAGGAGGAAGACCTGTTCCCGCGATTCCGTTTTTGGGAACTCGATCTGCGGAGACTGTATACCCGAAATAACCGCCTGTAATGTGACCGTGGTCACAGGTCATTCACGGCAGAGACACTTTTCGACCATCCGGGTTTACATATTTTGGTAGCCGCACGCTTCTGCGCTGACGCAAACACGTGTGACGACATCATTGTGTGTAGCAACCGGATGCTGCCGTCAATACTCGAGCGCGGGAGCTCCGCTCGTCGCGACGATAGCCTCCGTTTTGGGCGGCGGCGCAGGCGTACTCCAATTGCGACGCTCCACAATCGTGGGTGGCTCGTAGGTTTTACCGGCCGCGATCTGCCGTTCTTCGCGACGCGTCGTCCAGAGCAGCACCGGCCCCCCCACATTTGCGGAGACGCGCGATATCAACCCGAATTCCTTTGCGATTTCGTTTCGCAGGTTTCGGATCTGAGCGCTCACCTGGCGATTCACTCCACGGAAGTAACGCTCCATAGCCCAGAGCGCGGCAGAATAGGCAGTGCCAAGCTTCAAATTTTCGTGTTTGAAGCGTTCACGAACGCGTTGATCAGGATAGTTGCGATAGCGTCGCCATCCCTGCAACATGGTCTCGCACACTCGATAAAGGCTCGGCCCGTTGCGCTCAAAGTCACGCCAGAATGCCCAGTCAAGAAACCGCTTCGAATCCTCCCGCGAAATGGCGGCGTGTCGGAAATTAAACCTGCCTTGTCCGTCGATGTCGGCCAGGTCGATGCCCTCAAGCATCCGCCCCTGCTCCGACATCTCCTTATATAGAGGTGTGCCAGGGACCGGAGTGTACAGCATGAACTGGTGGAAGTCGGTTCCGTGGCCTACAGCGAATTCGATCTCTTCCCGGATGTTGTCGGGAGTGTGATGCTCGAGCCCAATGATCGTCGATCCCTGCACGCGGATGCCATGGGAGCGCAATTCATGCGTGAGCTGCCGCGAATCTGTCCCGTGCAACTTGGCATAATTCGAGCGCGGCGACTCGAGTCCCATCCAAATCCACGAGACGCCCAGTTCGACCAGTTCCTCCATCTCGTACTTGCGGATAGCGTTGGCGGAGGCGAAGACGGCCATGCCCCACGCCTTTCCGCCAGCCTTCATCCGTTCCAGCAACTGCAAGGCCCGCTCGCGATGCAGCAGAAAATTTTCGTCCATCACGAAGAACGTTTGTACCTCGAGCGCACGCTCCATGTGACACATCACGTCGTATAGCTGGTCGCCAGTCTCATAAAAATTGATGAACCTGCCCTTGCCCCCGAAAAATGCCGAGGTCGTGCAGAAGTTGCATCCCATGGGGCAGCCGACCGAGGGAATGATCGTGGCTGCCGTGCTTCCTTTTCTTTCCGGCAGCTTGATTCCCATCACGCGGGTTTCTAGTCCGGAAACGATCTCGGGATGGCGGATCGGCAACTCGTCGTTTTCTCCCAGGTAGCGTCGCATCCAGGAGATACCTTCGCCGCGCACCACGTGGTCGGCGTCGATCATGTTCTCGATCCCAGGAATCGCGGCTACATGCCCACCCACGACGATGGTCGATGTCGGCGAGAGCTCGCGTACGATGCGGCACATCTCGCGCACCTTTCCCACGTTCACGATGATCGACGAAATTCCCACCATGTCGTAGCTGGTCGCTCCCAACTCGCGCGCGAAGTCCTCGCGCGTGGGAAAGTCCAGCACGGTGCAGGGCGCTGAGATGTTTTGCTGGATCATCATGATGCCCCACGAGCGGTGGAACATTCGCAGCGAGAATCCACCCTGTGCTCGCGTGACCTGGTTGTGGTAGAGCTCCATCGGGTTGATGGCGCGACTGCCGAATTGATCGTCCTGTGCGTACGGGCCGAACACCGACGTCAACAAAACGCGCGCTCGAGTTCCTTTGGGATGCACCTGCATGGCTGCACACTCCTCCACGCACGAACCCAGAGAGTTTTGCGTGAAAGTTCAGTGAGGCAGACGAGGTAATACAAAAGTTTTACAGAGGATTCGCGTGACGAAGGCCGGCCGCCAAGGGCGCAGAGTTCCGGCTTCGCTGAAGAAGTGAGCCAAGCCTACAGGCTAAGAGTTCCTATTCGTATCTTAGCGCTTCAGCCGGCAAGATCCTTGAGGCTGACCACGAGGGGTACAGTGTTGCGACAAACGAAACTCCCACCGCCACCAGCGCCACCAGCACGCCGTCCATCAGCCGCGGCGCAAAGGGAACGTAGTCGATGGAGTAGACCTCGGGCGACAGAGAGATGAAGTGGTAGTGTCCCCCCGCCCAGGAGATCGCGTATCCGAGCACCAGCCCAATGGCGGTGCCGATAACCCCAATCAGCATTCCCTGCGCGATGAACACGCGCCGCACTTGGCCCTTCTTGGTGCCGAGTGACATCAGGACCGCGATGTCCTTGGTCTTTTCCATCACCATCATCGTTAGCGAAATCAGGATGTTCAGCGCTGCCACGAACACAATCAAGCCAATCGTAATAAAGGTGACAACCCGTTCCAACCGCAGCGCGCGAAACAGCGCCTTATTCTGCTCCATCCAACTGGTCGCCATGAAGCCGTGTCCGGCCGCCTCTTCCAATTGCCGAGCGACATCGCTTGCCGCATAGATATCGTCGATTTTGAATTCGATCACCGAAATCAAATCACCCAACCCGAATAGCTGCTGCGCATCGGATAGCCTTGTGAACGCCCACGACGAGTCGTAATCGAAGAATCCCGAATTGAAAATGCCGACAACTTTGAAGCGCAGGTACTTCGGGACCATGCCAAACGGGGTCAGCTCTCCCTGCGGGGAGGTGACCAGCACGACCGATCCGATGCCCGCGCCGATTTGGTCGGCCATGTCTTTTCCCAGGATGATGGGAGGCATCGCGGCAACGCGTTGTTGAACTCCAGTAAGATCGTCAGGCGATTGTGTAGTGCCGACATTCTTATCCGCGCTTGCATTGCCGTCTGCAGTGCCTGCTGCAGGCTGTTCCGGTTCGAGCGCATTCGCCGATCCGATCGTCACCGTCTTAAGAAGATCGCTGACCTTCTGCTCGTACTGCGGCAACATGCCTTTCAATACCGCGCCGCGTGCGCGAGGGCCCCGCGAAATCAGCACTTGTTCATAGATGGCCGGGGCGTCCGCAACAACATGCGGCTGCTTCGATAATTTCTCCATCAGTGGACGCCAGTTCTGAATGCCATCGCTCTGAATGCGCAGGAGGCTCACGTGCGCGGTCGATCCCAGCAGGCGTTGCTGCAGATCCTGCCGGAACCCGTTATTGATGGCGAGAGCAACGATCAGCGACGCGACTCCCGCCGCCACTCCGGCGATGGAAATACCGGTGATGACGCCGATCACCGCCTGGCGCCGCTTGGCACGCAAATAGCGTGTCGCGACGAAGAGCTCGAATTTCATCCGTGAAGAATGGTAACAGGGTTGGGCCAGTCGACAGTTGGTGGTTTCTTGTTTCCTTATTGCTTGCGAAGTACTGAACGAACTGCAACCTGCGAGCGGCCAGAGGCGAGGCGACGAGCGAGAGGCGAGCAGCACCTGACGAGCAGCGAACGCCAGGTTGCCATTACAATCTTCAGTTCGCCCGAATCCGGAGAGCACAGGAGACGCCCGTGATCCCACGCTATACCCGCCCAGAGATGGGCCGTATCTGGAGTGACGAAAACCGTTTTCGCACTTGGCTGGCGGTAGAGGTCGCCGCTACGGAGACCCTGGCAGAGGCCGGCATCGTTCCGAAGGATGCCGCGCGGGCGATCCGCGAACGCGCAGATTTCAACGTCGATCGCATCTTCCAGATTGAGGCCGAGGTCAAGCACGACGTGATCGCCTTTACCACGGCGGTGGCTGAGATCGTCGGCCCCCACGCACGCTGGTTTCACTACGGTCTGACTTCGAACGACGTGGTCGACACGGCTCAAGCGCTCCTGATCCAGCAGGCGTCATCGCTGATCGCGGGCGACCTGGCGCGGTTCGCCGACGTGCTTGAGCACCGTGCGTGGGAATTCAAGGACACTCCGATGATCGGGCGCACTCACGGCATTCATGCCGAGCCGATCACCTTTGGCTTCAAGATCGCCAACTGGTATTCGGAGACCGAGCGAAACATCACGCGCTTTAAGGCCGCTACTGAAGACCTGCGTGTGGGCAAGTTCTCAGGCGCGGTGGGAACCTTCGCGCGCCTCACGCCGGAACTCGAGGAAAAAATGTGTGCGCGACTTGGGTTAAAAGCTGCGGCAGTCTCGTCGCAGGTCATTCAGCGCGACCGGCATGCGCAGTATCTTGCGACACTCGCAACGATCGCGTCCACGCTCGATAAGATCGCCACTGAGATACGCCACCTGCAGCGCACTGAAGTTCGCGAAGCAGAAGAATTCTTCAGCGAGAAGCAGAAGGGTTCATCGGCCATGCCTCATAAGCGCAATCCAGTGACGTTCGAGCAGGTAAGTGGGCTGGCGCGCGTGGTGCGAGCCAACGCCCAGGCTGGATTCGAGAACGTTGCCCTGTGGCATGAACGCGACATCTCGCATTCGTCGGTCGAACGCATTGTTTTTCCGGATTCCACGACGCTGACCGACTACCTGCTAAGCAAGATGGCCAACATGATCGAGACCATGTACGTGTATCCCGACCGTATGCTTGAGAACCTCCATATGACGCGCGGCTTGGTTTTTAGTGGCCAGTTGCTGCTCGACCTTGTGGAGGCCGGAGTCTCGCGCGAGGATGCCTATCGACTGGTGCAGAGCCATGCCATGCGCGCGTGGAAAGAAGGTCTCGACTTTCACCAGTTGGTGCTTGACGATCCCGCGGTTTCCGGGCGCGTTCCGCGGGCGAAGATCGAACACGCTTTCGATCTGAAGAGGCAGCTCAGAAATATCGACGCTATTTTTGCACGGGTTTTTCCCAGAAAAGCTGCAGCATCCGCGACGAAAAGCGCGAAGAGTGCGAAAGGCACAATCCCGAAGAAAAAAGCGGCGCGTAGATAGCGCTCCAGGATTTCTATTCTGCCGGTTGTCTAACCAATTCGAGCAGGTCAATCAACTGCTGCAGCTTATTCTGTCCGACATGCCGTAGTAGCTCGCGGCTGTGTTTTTCGACCGGAGCGTCCATCTCGCCCAGGAGCTTCATCCCTGCGGCGGTGATCTTCCCATAAACTACGCGCCGGTCGCCTTTGTCACGGCAGCGCGTGACCAGGCCTCGCTTCTGCAAGCGGTCGAGCAGGCGCGTGATATCCGGATCGTGCGTGATCATGCGTTCACCCACCTCGCTGCAGGGAAGACCTTCGCGACCGGCGCCGCGGAGTATTCGCAGTGCGTTGTACTGTGTCGCAGTGAGCCCGAACTCTTTCAGCTTCGCTTCGATCTTCGTTTGAATGGCGTCGGCTGTCCGCATCAAAGCTAGGAACGCCTCCTCTTCGCGGCTGGCGAATGCCACTTTCTGCTTCAGTTCGGCTTGCAGCCGGGAGGTCATTGATTCGACATTAGTTGTGATCACGAACACTTGTCAACCGCACGTAAACGTTGCCGTTACAATCTTTTACACAAGACCCGCCCGCCAAAGTGCATCTCCGTTGGACCACCCCGCATCTGTTTAACTAACCGGTTAATAAGTAGATGTGGGAGCCGGAATTCCAGTGAGGATAGCAACGATGAAAAGATTTTTCGCGGTGACGACGCTGACGTTGCTTGTCCTGCTGAGCATGACCGCTTTGGCCTCAACCGGCCGTTATGATCAGCAGATTCAGCAGGCGGTCAGCCAGAAATTCCACGACAGCAAAAAGCTGCAAAACGTGCAATCAAATGTAGAGGATGGAATCGTAACTTTGACCGGGACGGTCGACCTCTATCAGGACAAGCTGGACGCAGCAAAGAAAATCAAGAAACTTAACAACGTGTCCGGTGTTCGTAACAAGATCACGGTCGCGGGTGAAATGGTCTCCGACGATCAGCTCGAGCAGAAGCTCGCCAAGAAGCTGGCGTATGACCGTGTCGGATACTACGACAACATTTTCAACTACCTGACCCTGAACGTCTGCAACGGAACCGTCACGCTGGGCGGCGATACATATAACGATGTGGCGCGGGATTCCGCGCTGGCAATTGTGCAACGTATGCCAGGCGTGAAGGACGTAGTAAGCGACGTGAATGTGTTGCCGGTCTCGATTTTTGACGACAACATCCGAGTCCGCACGGCGCGGGCGATCTATCGCGACTCAGTGCTGAGCCGCTATGCGATCGATCCGGTGAAGCCGATCCGGATTGTCGTCGATAACGGACACGTCACGCTCTATGGAAGCGTTCAGAGCCAGATGGATAAAACGGTGGCCGGAATGCGCGCCAATGGCGTGGCCGGGGTTTTCAGCGTAGATAACCAGCTCGTGGTGAACTAAACAATTCGTCTCTCTCCTGTGGCGCGGACCCCGAACCCGCGCCTCTTTTTTTTGGGCAAATTCGCTTATTGGCCCGGCGAAGTCTTCCACTTGTTGAGAAACGCGAGTAGATCGTCCGGCGCCAGCGAGCGCGCGTTCTCGAATTCTCCATTCTTCTGGCTGTAAACCAGTTTGCCACCACTATCGAGCACGGCGAGTCCAGGAATCCCACGTTTCATCGGCACTTCATACTGATTCATGAGGTCCTGATTTTTGTCGCCCTCGCCGACGTCGACATGAACGACTTCATAGTTTGCGGAGAGGATCGGTGCGATATCGGCGCGGTGGAACGCCATGTCGAGCACGTGGCAGTCGTAGCACCAGTTCGCGCCAAACACCAGGATCACGCGCTTGTGCTCTTTGCCAGCCTTTTCGATTGCCTCTTTGATCTCATCATGGGCATTCACCCCAGGCGGGTAAATGTTCTTCTTCGCATCCGTGGGCTGCTGCAGGCGGGCCGGCTCAGTGCGCTTTGCCATCACGATCCGCCATTGGCCGTCCTGTTGTTGCCAGAGTTGCCCCTCGCTGACGTAGACCGTGTGGGGCGGACCGCTCGCCGCCGAGACGATCTCTGCCTGCAGCACTAACTGCCGAGTACTCTCGTTCTGCGGTGCACTTTGCATAATCTGCAGCTTCATGCTCTGCACCTTCAGCCCCAACCAGAACTGGATCTCAGTGTCGGTATTGATTTCACCGGAGCGCGTAGTAATGCGCGCCGCCGGACTTGTGCTGTAGAGATTCTTCAAACCGGCGGCATTCCCAGCCACAATCATTTCTTTCCATTGATCGAGAGGCGCGAACGTCGCGCTGGCCGTTGCGGCAGTTTCCTGCCCGAAGCCGAAAGAGCAGCACGCGGTCACGGCCGCAAATGCCCAACAAAGGACTCGCTTACACTGCATAGATTCCACTCCACATGAACGATTGAGTATAAGTGACGCCGTCAAGGCTCATTTTGCGACGCGTCTTAGATCTAGCATTGCGCAGAACAACTCGGTCGTGAGAACTGGCTCGGGTTGGGTACTTTCTATTCTTTTCGAAACACGAAACTCGCGCACAATGGGCCTCATGCAACGACAGAGCGATGCCTCCTGGAAGGGGTGGGTGCGGCCGGCAGTGGCTCTTTTCATGCTGCTGCTGGCCGCGCTCACCCCAGTTCTCACTAGCGCGCGCGACAATAGTGGCGAAGCGGCAGCGCCTCTCGATCTCGCGACACCAGTGACTCCTCACTTCACCCTCGCACTCAAGCCAGGAACGATCCCGATGCAGGCGGGGCAGTCGAGTTCGACGCAGGTGATCACGAAAGCGCGCGGCGGCTACAGCCACCAACTCACGCTCTCCATCTCGAATGTTCCCGCTGGGATCAGTGCGAACCTGGACCAGCAGATCATCCCAGTCCCAGGCACGGGAAGCGTGCAACTGACGGTGAATGTGCAGAGCAACGTACCGGCCAAGTCGTATCCAATCACCGTGACTGCGACGGATGGAACAATTACGCTGTCAGTAAAGCTGCATGTCAAAGTTGGAGGCAGCACCGGCACCGGTCCAGGCGCGCATTTTCAAGGCTGCTGGTATCAAACCGGCGGGCATCGTTACCAGGGCGTCCGCGTTTCTGTCGACAACGCGGGAACGTATCCCTTCGACGCATACTTGTACCGGGGCGCAACTTGCGATCCGAATGAACAGGCTGACCGCATCGGCTTTGGAACGCCGATTGGTTTTGGCGGATTCGACTTCATCTTCTGGTTCACGGATTTCGGCGATCAGGCCAACATGTCTGCCATTTGGATTGTCGGCAGCGACAAATCACAATGCGTGAACTACGCCGTCGCATCGGGTTGTTAACCCTTCAGAGACAGCCAACACCCTAATATTGGCGCCAAGAGAAAACGCGGCTGAATCGCCGCGTTTTCGAAGTCAGGGAAGTCGGTTAGTTTGCTTTGCGGTATACGAGTTTCAGGCTGTCGGCCTGCAGGATCCGTTGAATCTGGTGTCGCGCGTGGACTGACCACGGCCCCACTGTGTCGAGCTTGATGTAGCTGCGCCAGTGCTGCAGCGCTTTGCGCGGCTCACGCACCTTTTCGTAGGCGAGAGCGAGATTGTAGTGGGCGTCCGCATACGTCGGCGCTAACTGGATCGCCGTCTTGTAGGTCGCAATTGCCTCGCGAACACGCCCTGTTTCGTCAAGCACGTTGCCAAGATCGAAATAGGCCAGGGCGTAGCGCGGATCGATCTCGATGGCCGACCGGTAGTGCTTCTCAGCCATCGCATAGTCCTGACGGTTGTAGTACAAGGTGCCGAGGTTGATGTGCGCCGCTGCGTGATTCGGATCCATTTCGAGCACCTTCATGTAAACCGCGATGGCCTCACTCTGCGAACTCGGATCTTCTTCGAGCGCGATCCCGCGCGCAAACATGTCCGCCACACTGGTGATGACGAGTTCCGGGCCCGATTTCTGCTGCTTGCTGACGACTTTCTGTTCCGCGGAAAAGTCGAACATGAACTGTCCGGCAATCGGTTCCACCAGCTTGCCTTCGTGTCGAAACGCCACCCGATGTCCGTTCTGGTAAGCGCTGGCTTCGACCAGAGGATTCTCCATTCCTGCAACCTGCTTCTGCATCGCTTCGAGCGACTGACGGATCACCGCCGGGCGCACGCGCTTCGCGCACAGGTCGCGCACCTTTTTTATTTGCAGGAGATCGAAGAAGGAGTAACCGTCACTGGCGCCAACCAGCCCAGCTTTCTCCCAGGCCTGAAGCTGGCGTGGAGTGAGCCGCAAGATGCGCAGCAGGTCTGCTCGACTGTATCGATACACGGCTGTCTGGGGCTTTCCTCTTCATTATAGGGTCACTTCCAGTCAGATTTGCAAGTGGCAAGCAGGTGGAAGCTGTGGACAACTTGGTACAAATAGCACGAAAGTGGAGCATGAATCGCGAGTCAGTAGTGTTGCGGACTTATGCCGCCGTAGACTCGCGATCAGCACCCTCTTCATCATCTCTAGTAGCCTGCGAAATCGGAACCGTCACGGTAATCGAGGTGCCCGCTGGAGAAGACGCGACTTCCAGGGATCCATCCAACTCTCGGACACGCTCTCGCATTCCGGCTAGACCAACGCCTGCCGATGAACCATCCACATAAAAGCGTCGTAACCGCTCTTGTGGGATACCCCTACCGTCATCGCTGATTTCCAGCCGCACGTGCTCGGCATCGGCCTGCATTCGAACACGCACCAGCGACCCGCCGGAGTGGCGGTGCACATTGGTGAGAGCCTCCTGCAGAACGCGGAACAACATAGTCTCTACATCGCCGCCGAGGCGTCCCAACTCTTTCGGAATCTCGAGCTCTACCTGGAATGCGCTGCGCTTTGCGAAACCCTCGACATACCAACGGGCCGCGGACTCGAATCCCGCTTCATCGAGCAAAGGCGGATGAAGCAGGTGCGAGATTGTGCGCGTCTCGGTCAGACACTGCTCAGCGGCGCTGGAACATTGGGCGAGCAACTCCCGCTGGTGTTCATCCTCGACCATTCGCAATAGCAGATCGACGTTCAGCTTCAGGCTCACCAGATACTGTCCCAAGCTGTCATGCAGTTCTCGTGCGATTCTGCGACGCTCCATATCCTGCAGGCTCAAAATGCGGCCGCTTAGGCGGCGCGCGGCATCTTCGGCCCGCTTGCGGGCAGTGATGTCCTTATTAATTTCCAGCCAACCCGAGAACTTGCCTTCGTTGTCCCGCAACGGGGTCCACCGGCTTTCCACCGTGATCTGGGTTCCATCCCGGCGGGTTTGCAGGAGTTCTCCCTCCCAAAGGTCGTCCTCAGGGATTTCCGTGAGGGGAAGGGGGCTGCGGGTTCGAAGCAGTTCATGCGAAGAACGTCCCAGCGCCTCATCCCGCGTCCAGCCGTAAAGACGCTCGGCGCCCAGGTTCCAGTACGAGATTCGGTTGTCGATCATGCGCGCAAGGATGGCATCGTTTGCCAAGTCGAGGAGCCGGGCTTGTTCCGCCATTTGCAAGTTCTTGCGGTCAAGTTCCGCGGTGCGCTGCTGCACACTTTTCTCCATATTTTGCAGCGCCATCGTTAATTGTGCCTCGCCCGTGCGCAACGCCTGCTCGATATCCGCTTGTCGTTTCTTGGACCGCCGGATTGCCTCACCGAACCAGATAATGACCACAGCGAAAAGTACGAACCCAATCATTCCCGAGATTTGTGTAGCATCGAGTGCGACCAGCGTCCCTGCGTGAGGCATGAACCAATACCATGCTCCAGCGATCATGATTACGGCAGTCAGAATGGAGGGCCCTAGGCCGCAATACCAGGCTGAGAAAACAACCGCCGCCCAGGCAGGTTGAAACGGATAGTGCGCTCCGAGCAGTGGTTCGAGAATTTGTCGCAGAGCGAGCGCGGCGCAAGAGACCGCAATTGCCAAGCCGTATCGAAAGACGGGTTGTCCCAACCAGTTGCGGGACGAAGGCTTCTCACCCATAGATGTTTACCGGGAACTTGCTGCTGCGCTGTTTACGGTAGCACAAACATTGCGGTTTGAGTCCGCACTCTTGCTCAGCCTTGTCTCGTCAGCAGCTACGAGTCTTTATGGAACTTCGGTCTGTTTTTTCCAAAGTGTTTGCGGTCTATAAAGGAGCGACGGTAGCCATGACGCTAAAAATCGAATAAAGGATTCTTAGTATTTGTGCGAATTTGTAAACTGAAAAATCACGCTAGACACAGCTCATTCTTGGTGGGACATCGGAACGATTTAGGCAGCGGCATCCTCGGTGCGCGCGGCGCGTCCTGTGATGTTGTTCTCGTCGAGGGCCTTCATCAACTCTGAAATCAGGGCCATTAACCTCTTCGAATCCTGTTCCTTACTGGCTTTTTGGCAGAGTTCGCGCCAATCCCGCTTCTGTTCGTTCGCCATGCGTTACCTCTTTCTCGGAAGCTACGAGGTGGGTTTATTTTCCCAAACGATTGCACAACTGATACCTGCAAACACCGTGCCATAGACCACGCCGCTCTAACGTTTGGATTATGAAGAATTTAACGGATCTCACCCTGAGAAGACGATCGATCTCGCCGCTTCAACTAGTAATTTCGACCCGCCGAGTCGGAAATACGACACTAATGGCCGGCGTTAGCCGGAGCGAGATCAGTGTTGAGTCGTATAGAGGGACTGCCAGTCCCTACCAGTTTGAGCTTCGGCTCCTGATCGATGGCCTTCAGCAATTCTCTGGTCACGCGATCGTCGATCTCGGAGGCATGCTGGTAATCGACTGGAAAGCGAATGGAGGCCTCGATTCCCGTGGCTGTCAATCGCAGCCGACTCCTGGGACGCAGCTCATTAATCGACACCGTGGACAGAGTGCGCTCCATTTGTTGGTGCTGTCGTTCCATATCCTCGCGGTATCCTGCAAATACCGCCTCCACCGTTCCCAGCAAACGGTTTTCGACCACTTGATAATCGCTGTCCGCCGCCAGTGTGAGAGTGATTTCATGCCACGCGAAGCTGGTGCCCGGAATCTGCCGGAAGAGACCCGTGTTCGGTTGAAAGACCACCGAATTCGAGAATGCGACTACACGACCGGTGGGGACCTCCGAGCCTGAGTTTCCGAATTCCAGCAAGTGCAGACGGACGAGGCCTATATCTACCACTTCGCCGGTGATTCCCGCGATCTCCACGCGGTCTCCGACTCGGATTCCGTACTTCCCGATGAGGAAGAAATAGCCCGCGACTGAGAGGATAACGTTCTGCAACGCGACCGCAACGCCAGCCGTAAGCAGTCCGGCAAATGTAGCTACCGATCCCAATTCGCTGGCGAACGAGAACGCAACTACCAAAGCGATGACAATCCACAACACGATCTTCCGCAGCAGCAGGTATTGATTGCGACGCCGCTGGTCATGCACATAGCGGAAGATTCCGCGGCCCCAGAGCTCGCCCAGCCCCAACACCGTGGCAAGGAGTAGCGCAAGCACGCCAAGGCGCACAGCCAGGGCCTGCAATTCGGTTCTCGACTGGCTATTTAATGTGCCCTGCCACGTGCTCAGATTGCTTTTGCAGATTCGCAACAGCACAGCTTGCTTGCTCAGCGGCATGACTGAGGTGGAAATCTGCTTGAACTGCGCCGTGATCGAATCGAGGTCCTTCTTTTGTTGCGCGAGTTGCTGGGGATCGCTGCTATCGGGTGAATTGGCGAGGGTGTCACCTTGGCTCGTCAGGCTCTTAAGTTGGGCGACCAAGGGTGCGCGCAATTGCTTTCCAGCCTGTGTGAGATCGTCGGTGCTGCGCATCAGCTGATCGAGTTTTCCCTTGTTGCGCGAGATCGCAATAAGGTCGGATATCAACCCCCATATTCCCGACGGAGGAGTCTTCGGAGCCACGATTGCCTGACCGGCACGCTGTGCCGGAGCGGAGCTTTGCGACGCAGTTGTGGACACCCCGCTCAATTCCGGGGGCACCGACTGCGCGAGTGCCTCGATCTGGGCGCGCGCTCCCGCCGCTCCCAGCCCACTGCCGCTGGCGCTACTAACGAACTCCGCCATGCTGCGGATCGCATCGCGCCGCGCATTGACCATGTCGAGTTCGCTCTGCGTCTCGGCGATCGACGAGAGAATTGCCTGACGCTGTTTTGGCGATGCAGTCGCGAGTTTTTGCCGCATCGCTTCCAATTCGGCCTGGGTTTGCTTGATTTGATTGTCCAGCTTGTTCGAGAGCTGCGTCAGCGACTGGTAGCGATCCGATTCCGAATTCTGCTGCGGCGCTCCCGTAGCGTTCTGTTTGGGAGTGCTCTTCACCTGCGCCCGGGCAAACTCGAAGGCCAGCCGAACCACTTCTCCCGCGAGCTGCTCGTTATCGTTGACTGTTACCATGCTGCCGGGATCAGTGGCGATTTGACGCTGCAATCCCAGTTGGTGATACCAGTCGATCGTCTTGGTCAGAAACTCGAGGACGTCGGATGAGCTGGTCGCGGCGCCGGTCGGAGCCGGCGTCGATGCAGCCGCGACGAACACCGTCAGCAGCGCGAATATCGCAGCCATCCGCAGCCTTCGAACAAAGTCGCGTTTCAACAAGGTCCCAGCCTCCACATCCAGTTGAAGTCGCTTCGATGCTTTCGCAACGAAGAAGTAAAGTGATCCGTTTCGCTGAGCGCTACTTCAAGGATAAGGGAAATTACCGTGAAAATTCAGCCAGCGCGCATAATCGTAAGGTCCATCGGTACAGTATTCTGTGTATGTACTATTGAGTTATGCGTCAGTCAGAGTAGTGGCGGTAGCACATATCTGTTTCAGGGGAGCACGATCTATAACGATCGTCGCTCGGCGGAGGCTTCAACTGCGATGGCCAACTTCCGGATCCTTATTGCTGACGACCATGAGATCGTGCGGCAGGGCCTCCGTTCACTGCTCGAAGGTCATTCCGGATGGGAAGTGTGCGGCGAAGCGGTCGATGGCTGGGACGCAGTTCGTAAAGCCGAGCAACTTCATCCCGACCTGGTCGCGCTCGACATCGGAATGCCGAATCTGAATGGGCTCGATGCTGCGCGCGAGATTCTTCGAAATTCGCCCAAGACCCGCATCCTCTTTCTTACGATCTACGAGACAGAACAGGCGGCCAAGGCCGCGTTACAACTGGGTGCTAAAGGATTGATCTTGAAATCGGACGCGGCGCGCGACCTGGTGACGGCGGTCGAGTCGATCCAGCAGAATTCCACCTACTACACTCCGAAGATGAACCAGGCCGTGCAGGGTGCCGATTTGAGAGGCAACCGCCGCCCGCTGGAGAAAGATATTCTCACGCGCCGCGAGAGCCAGGTGGTCCAGTTACTCGCGGAAGGGAAGAGCACGAAGGAGGTCGCATCGCTGCTGAACCTGAGCGTGAAGACCGCCGAAACTCACCGCAGCAACATCATGAGCAAACTAGGCCTTCATTCCGTGAGTGAGCTGGTGTTGTACGCTGTGCGCAACAACATCGTGCAGGCGTTCGCTGCCGAGCCTACCTCGAGCGATCGCCCGACCGAACAGGTCCCGCCGAAGCCCGTCGACCCGACAAACTCCTGATGTTCGACTCGTAGTGTCGATCGCGAATCGATTCGCGGCCCGCCGCTGTGTTTCCCACAGAACGAAGTCGCCGCCCCTACAACATGATTGAAATCTGTCTAAAGCGACCACCGGATACCAATCTCCACTAGGCCGCCAGAAACTCGTTTGGAATCAATTTTGTGATTATCTTCGGAGGTTTCGATGAACACCCCTATCAAGTTTCTTTGCACTCTAGGAGCGGCACTGCTGATGAGTCTCGCGTTGATGGCACAGACAGCCACACCGTCGGGACAGACAGCGAGCCCGACTCCGCAAACTGCATCACCGACACCGCAGACAGCGACGCCGACACCGTCGACAGCGAGTCCGACTCCGCAAACTGCGACCCCGACTCCTCAGACTGCGACGCCGGTTCCGCAGACAACAACGCCATCGACCAGCACTGCGACTCCTCAAAGCACAACTCCCACGACAACGCTGGGGACAACCACACCTAGAACGACCACTCCTGGATCGACCGTGACTCCGACCACACCCGGCTCCGCACCATGCGTTCCGAGTGCCGGCACCGGTACCACGGATACCACAACGGGTGCCACGTCCACTGGCACTACTGCGACGGGCTCGACGAGCGGATCGACCACGCCGGGCAACATGAACTCCAGTACGTCGACAAGTTCTACGACGCCGAACTCAACGACGCCGTCGACCACTCCCAGCACGTCTACTTCGGGTACTACCAGCGCGACGGGCAATCCGTGTCCAACCACCACGCCAGGCCCCACAACTCAGACGCCAGGACCGACAACTCACTAGATTTGCGATCCTGCGCAAGGACTGTTGAAAGGAGCTAACGCATGGCTGAAAAGAACATCGCGGTATTTGGAATTTACTCGCAGATGTCGAACCTCGAATCTGCTCTCAATCAGCTCAAGGATGCCGGATTCAGGCACGAGGACATTTCAGTTCTGTTCCCTGAGAATCTCGGGTCGAAAGAGCTCACTACTGTGAAGGCAACTAAAGGTCCCGAAGGCGTCGCGGCGGGAGCGGGCTCCGGCGCGGTTATCGGAGGAGCCTTGGGATGGCTGGTCGGCATTGGCGCTCTCGCCATCCCAGGCGTCGGACCCTTTATAGCCGCCGGACCTATCGTCGCCGCCCTGGCAGGTGTCGGTGTGGGCGGCGCGGTGGGTGGCGTTACCGGAGGCCTGGTCGGCCTTGGCATTCCGGAATACGAGGCCAAGCGCTACGAAGGGCGCGTATTAAGAGGTGGCATCCTGCTGTCGGTCCACTGCGACGATTCCAAGTGGGCGAAGCTCGCCAAGCACATCCTGGAGGGCAGTGGTGCTCAGGACATCGCCTCCAGTAGTGAAGCGGGCGCCGACTATGCCAAGGGAGATCGTCCACACCCCGCGACTGGAACGTATGGACGGTAAACCTTCGCAGATGACTTGAAACTTTCTATCCCCGGCCGCGACTCTCGTTGCCGGGGATTTTTATTGTCTTCGGCGACTCCGTTGCGGCAGCCGCAGAATAAAAAGGGTGCGAGAACTTTCTCTCGCACCCGATCAGCAGTGTCGCCTTGCCTCGTTGATCACCGACTCACGTTGATTTCGTTCACGACCTGCTGGACGTTGGGAATGTTCTGAGCGATTTGTTCGGCCTCTTTGCGTTGCGAGGTTGCTTTAACAGTGCCCTTCAGGGTCAGCACGCCATTCTTGGAATCGAAACGAATGTGCTGCTTGTCGAGCCCCTTGGTGACAAGCGCAGCCTTATAGTTGCTCTCGATTCCGTCATCCACGTTGGACTCTACTTTCCTGGCCTCCGATTCCGCGCCCACGGGTTGAACGCTTACCTCATTGACGATGATGCGATCGCCGGCGTTGGCCTTAGCCACGTCTGCCGCTTTTTGCTTCGCATCGTCGGAGTGCAGTGTGCCGCCGAGCGTGATGGTGTTCTTATTAGCATCTTCGCTGACGGTGACATCTTTCAGATCCGCCTGCTCGAGCGCCGTCTTAACCGCATCCTTATAGGACGTCGATTGCCGCTGATTTGTGCAGGCCATCGCCGCGAACAACAAGGGGATGGCAACTGCCGCTGTCAGAATTCTTAATCTCATTACGTTTCCCTCCAAATGGAATGCTGTTCCGGGTTGTGCAGGAACAGATCAGGGCCTGCGCCCCAGCGTAGAAACACAAGCCGAATAATAGGCAGCTTCCAACGGCGCTTTCGATCCAACAAACGCTGCAAAAGTGGCAGATCAGAACCTGTACGGACGCGAAGAAAAAAAGCCCGCACTCATGGCAGGGCCGGCGATACGGGGAGACGTGGCGAGCCTGACGCCGTTCGACTTCAGCTCGACCTGAAACAGGGAAACGGCAAAAACCTGTACCGCCTCCCCTCCGCCGGAGAACCTTCCCACCTTATGCGCAAGCCTTTCGCCTAGGCATCGGGAGTTTCCTGTAGGCGGGGCGAAAAAATCGGTGTCCTCACGACAGAGAGTGTCCAGCGGGATCACCTCGACCGACTTTTTGCATCTCAACCCGGTGCAACAGAAAACGTCGTCGAATGGACCTTCACTCATGGCTACAAATCGAGAAAGCGTAATCTTGTTGCCGGGAGAGCGCACGAACTTCGAAGGCAAGGGGATCAAGAACGCAATTCTCCTGGCGCTTCCTGAACCCGAGTTCCAAGCCTTGCGTCCATTTCTGAGCTTTGTTGAACTTCCTCATCACACCAGTCTCCATGAACCTGGAGAAAGGCTGCAGACGGCCTACTTCCTGAACAGCGGGTTGGTCTCCCTGGTAGTCGTAACGCGCGAGGGCAAGACCGTCGAAGTAGGGGTGATAGGAAGCGAGGGAATGGTCGGTGTCCCGGCTATCGTTGGAATCACTCGCAATCCACATCGTGGCGTTGTGCAGATCGCCGGCAACGGATTTGCCGTCCGTATGGAGACCCTGCGATCGCTACTCCCTTCGTTACAGCAGCTTCAGCTAATCGCAAGCCGGCAGTCAGTGATTCAGGGAATGCAGGCCGCCCAGTCGGCTGCCTGCAACCGCCTGCACGGAATCGAGCAACGGCTGGCCCGTTGGCTGCTGATCATGCAGGATCGCGTGGAAGACGGATCATTATTGATCACCCACGACTTCCTTGCCGCCATGCTCGGTACCGATCGGCCAAGTGTCAGCCTGGCTGCCGGTATGTTGCAGCGTAAAGGAATCATTGAATACACGCGGGGAGCTGTTCATGTAGAAAACCGCAAGAAACTCGAAGAGTCTGCCTGCGAATGCTACGCAATCATGCAGCAGTTCAATGGAACGCTCGGCATCAAGTGACTGCTTCGGTAAGACCGCATTGTCGGGCGGCCTACCTATAACTGGGGTGGCGATCTACAGGTTCAACCTGATCGCCATTCTGAAACCTGAACGCTAACCTGAAACGGATGTTGGAGGAGGTTACATGCTCTATTGGGCGCTGGTTTTCCTGATTATCGCGATCATCGCCGGGGTGCTCGGCTTCGCAGGAGTTGCGACCGCCGCCGCCGGCATCGCGAAGATTTTGTTCTACATATTTCTGATCGTGTTCCTGGTGACCCTGATCATGGGTCTGGGCAGGCGCAGGACCGGCGTCTAGCTCCGCTGGATTCGTTTCAGAAAGCTCCGTTGCTAACGGATCAGCAGCAGTTTTTTCCTTGGGTGACCACTTTTAAGCGCTCCAGTCGGGGCGCTTATTTTTTGGTCGGCGGTCTTTCAGTATGCCCGAAACTAGTCTTGCCCAAGAAACGAAAGGCCGCGAGGTGAGCTGGCATTCTGCGCTCATCCGCGACCGTTTCGTCGATCCCGTGCGACTTGTTTGCAGGAAGCTCCCGTCGCACACACTGCTGTCCAGCGATCACAATCGGCCCATCAAAAGAAGAACCACGACGATCAGAATAACCAAGCCCAATCCGCCGCTAGGGTAGTACCCCCAACCGGTGCTGTACGGCCACGTCGGCAATGCGCCAATCAACAACAACACCAGGATGATGATCAGAATTGTGTACATGCAAGCTCCTGAAACCAGTTTTTGTAATCACGCCGATCCGCGCTTGCGGACACGACGGGAACGCGCGTCCCCCCATAAAGCTACTTGCCGACGCGATCATTGAATATCCGGCGAACGCTGTAACTGATTATTCGCCGCGCTGTAAAACAGCGGGCAAAGACTTCATAGGGCGGGCGTCAGAAATCCCGAAATTCCACGGTGCCTACAACCGATTTCACACTTCGAAAATTCGGTAAGCAGATGGCGGCTTTTGCGACTGCAGCAATGTGATTGCGACATTATGAACCGGCACTCCCGCAGTCGTCTTGCCATTAGTCGATCCATGATGAGCATGGCCATGCACGACCAGATCGGCTCCGTGCCGATCCACCACCTCGGCAAGCCTGGAGCTACCCAGGTACGGATATATCTCCGGCGCTTCGCCCTCGACAGTTGCCAGGATCGGCGCGTAGTGGAGCACGACGACGCGCTTCGACGTGCGCAATTGAGACATCGCACGCTCGAGCTTCAATGCCTCGTCAACCGATGCCTTCACGAAAGTCTTAATTTCCGCCTCGCCGAAGGCGGTCAGCACGCCGCGGCCGAATCCGCCAACAAAACCCTTCGTGCCCGCGAAGCCAACACCGTCGCGCTCATACCCGGTGCCATCGAGGACCTTGATGCCCTCCGCGGTCATCATGCGCGAAAGTTCGGCTTGCCGGTCGCTCTCGTAGTCGTGATTTCCCAGCACGGCGATAACGGGAATGCGCAGCCGCACCAGTACGTTGAGCAGTGGCTCCATCTCTTCAGGAAGGCCGAAGTTGGTGAGGTCGCCCGCGACGACCAACACGTCCGCCTCCTCTCGCACACGAACGAGTTGGTCTTTCAGGATGCCGGGTGATTTCGCGGAATAGTGAAGATCGGCGGTCGCAGCAATTCTCACGAAGCCACGCTCCTGCCGGCAGGATTTTGGATTTCCGCCGTGCGGCGCGCGCGATATTCCGAAAGCAGATCGTCAAGCCCCCACTCGCTCACATCGATGGCGAACATCTTGTCGTCCACAAGGCTGCCGCGGAAGCGTGCGGAAGGCGATGGGTTCTTCAACTCAGTGGCGAGCCGATTCAGCAAGTCCGCCCACACCGCGAGTGGGACGTAGTGACTTTGCGCGGGATACGCGTAGCGAAACAGCAGCAATGACCATAGCAGCATCTCCCAATGCGCGCCCGCGAGGTCCATGATCCGGTTCCAATCCAGTTTGCCGTGCGCACCATAAACGATATGTGCGATATCAGCCCCGTCAAATCGCTCCCGCCGCACGACGAACAGCTTGGACGCCAGTAATTCCTCGGCAGCGAGAACCCTGGTCTCAACATCCACAACCACCGCGGGCTTGGCGCGCTCGATCCACGAATCGGTGACCTTCAGAGCTGCATTGCTCATGCCGGTGATAAGGTCGACGAAGTGTTCCCCCCGCCGCGTCTTGGCCAGCCACACGGGATCGCAGATTTCGCACTCCATGCCTACCTGCCGCAGCAGGTCGAGAGCGCCCGGCATAGTCTCAGCTGTCAGAAACAAATCCAGGTCTTTGGTCGTCCGCCAGATTCCGGTGTGTTGTTGTAGCGCAAATGCCCCTGACACAGCGAAGGGTACCTTGTGCGCCATGAGAAGACGCAGCACTTCCTGATAGAACTGCCGCTGGTCCGGGTGGAAGTCGGGCTCCGCCGAAGAGCTTACAGGTAGCGGATTGTCCCCGGTTGCCATAGGAGCCATTGGATGGTCCTCCTTCGACCGGTGGTTTTCCACAGACAAAAATGCGGCGGACTGAGGGGAGTCTCAAACCGCCGCATTTTGCTATTGCTGCTTACTAGCGACCGTACCGCTTTTTGGCGTTTCTACAGCACCCTGCTTTGCTTCGCTCGCGTACTTCGCAACGGTTGCCACGAACCGGTGTGTACCCTCGGGTGCGGCAACACCGCCCTTGAGTATTCGGGCGAATGGAACTTGATTGCCGTACAGAATCCGGGTGCTGTCATCGTCCTGCTTGATCACGGCACCATTCAATTCAAGACCCCCGAATATTCCGCGCGAACGGGAATAGCTCAAAACTTCCGCGCGCATTTTCCAATCGGTGTCGGCTGCTGCGTGGCGCCCGACTGGGCCAGCCGCCGCAGATGCATCCGCGCCAACCTTGAACTTGCTGTCAAGCAGGTGCTGCATGCCCTTATCGTTCATGATCAGCATCACCAGATCGACCGCTTCGCCGCCGATTTGCAGCCCCCAGCTTCCGCCGGTAATTGTGAACGGCGCTGGAGCGCTCCAGCCGTTCGCGGTGCGGCATGTAGCCATGCCTCTGCCGTGGCGTCCGCCAACGACAAAGCCAGCCTTCACCATCGACGGCACCACCGCCACACACTTGGCTGACTCCAGAATCTCCGTCGGGATGCCCTTGTCGGGCGTACCCATGATTTCATCAAGCACGTTCGCTGATGCATCTGCGCGTTTTACCGCATCCGACTTGTCTTCCTCGTCCTTCGCATAGACCGCGGCGCTCATCGCCGCAATCAATAAACTGATACCCAAGATTTTTGCCGCTGTTTTCATCCAGATTCCTCTCTCACGTTTTCAACATTCACACTTATTCTCGGATGGTGCATCGGTGACTGGAACAATTCCATCAAGTCGATACTGTAGGAAGGGGGGAGGCTACCCCGCAGGAAGCTCTAGTCAGTGGCTAGCGAACAATGACATCGATTTCGCCTTTTTTCTCCAGTGTTTCCACCTTTACCGTATCGCCCGTCCGCTCGAGGAAGAGATCGACGGTAGCGCCCGCGAGTTCAAGTTGTCGGACGGTTAGTCGCGATATGACTGGAGGCAGAAAAGGCTGGTCGAGAATCAGTTGCTTCTTTGGCGCGTCCATTGTCATTCCGAGGCACGCTTCCAACACCATGAACACCGCGCCCGCTGACCACGCCTGTGGCGCGCATGCCACCGGATATCTCGTTGGACCTTCCCCACGCCGTCGGCTGAGACCGCACAGCAGTTCCGGCAAGCGGTGCAAGTCGACGAACTCGCTGACGTCCATCAGCGCCGTCAGGATACGGCCTGCAAGGTTCTTGAATCCGTACTTCGAAATGCCCAGGGCCGCGATTGCATTGTCGTGCGGCCAGATCGATCCATTGTGATACGAGACTGGGTTGTAGCGAGCCTCGGTGCTCGCTACCGTGCGGACACCCCATCCGGTGAAGAATGGCGGCGAGAGCAGGGTCCGCGTCACCAGCGCTGCTCGTTCGGGATTCGCAATCTGTGTATACAGGCAGTGGCCCGCGTTCGACGCACGGACGCGGCACGGTTCTTTCTGGCCGTCGAGTGCGAGCGCGTAGGTCTCTATCTCCGGGCACCAGAACTTTTCCTCGAAGTGCACTCTGATTTTTTCGGCTTGGGACTGGAGAGCCGCTGCTGTTTCCGTATCACCTAGCGCCCGCGCGAGCTGGGCGGCATATCGCTTGGCGGCATACACGTAGCCCTGCACCTCGCAGAGCGCAATCGGAGGATCCGCGATCGAGCCGTCCCGCCGGAAAATCGAATCGTTCGAGTCCTTCCATCCTTGCTGTACCAGGCCTTTTTTTGAAATGCGCGCGTACTCAACGAATCCGTCGCGATCCCGATCGCCGTAGGTGTCGCACCATTCAAGTGCTAACTGCACATGCGGCCAGATCGACCGGATGAACTCCAGATCGTTTGTACGCTGGAAGTAAGCGCCGGCCAGCATGACGAATAGCGGAGTGCTGTCGACGGCGCCATAGTAGCGTCCGAATGGTATTTCTTTGAGCGCAGCCATCTCACCGCGTCGAGCTTCGTGCAGAATTTTCCCCGGTTCAGCATCGCATTCTGGGATGACCTCCTGCGCCTGCGTGTCGGCGAGATAGCGCAGCACTCCTCGGGCTATCTGCGGGTTCAACCAAAGACACTGGAGGGCGGTGATAATTCCGTCGCGGCCAAAAACGGTACTGAACCATGGCACGCCAGCGTAGGGATAATCTGCTTCCGGATTGCCGACCACCATCATCTGGATATCCGCAGCCGAACGCCTCACCCAGTCGTTGAATTGCTCGCTCGAGGAGTGAACGTAACAGTTTGTTTGGCGACCTGCGTTGCGCATCTCACCCGTGATCGCGTGCAACGCGTGCCCGAAGCTCGTCACCCGCCCGTTCGAGGGTTGGTACCGACAGGCGACTGTGAACTCGACGACTGTGTGCTCCTTTGGTTCGAGGACAAAGTTAAAACGGCATCCGGTCGAAGAAATTGAAGCGGGGACCGGACAACAGTGGATGCGCGTGTAGCGCATGACACCATCCAGGCCTCGATACGAAAGGACCACTGAATCGGACTCAATCGCCGTTTCCATTGGTTGGCCGCGCCGTGCTCGCTTCTGTCCGCGAACTTCAAAAAGGTCGGCGAAATCAGCCGCGTATTGGATAGCGATCGGAATCTCTACCCGGCCCAAGCCATAGTTCGAGATCCTCAGCTCCTCGTAGCATACGGCGCGCCACAAAGTCTTCAGCCGCGCTACGTGCAGCGTGCCTCGTGGCAGCAGCAGTGAGTCGCCGCGCGTGATGTCGACGTTGGTCAGGTCGGCTGTAAATAGGGAGTTGTCTTCACGGATGGTGGAACTCAACAGCATCGGCTGATTGTTGCCGATGAAAAGGGACAACTCGGAGAGAAAGCGCGTGCCTTCGAAAAAGATTCCTTCTTCGCCCAGCCCTCCAGGTTCGATATCTCCGAATCGATCGAACACGCCGAAGATATTCCCGTACTTCAGAACCCGGTTGCGCTCTTCAGCTGGCGAGGACTTCGAAGCTATGTAGAACTGCGGAGTTTTTACTTCATCCAACGGGCACTCCATGGGCCAGAGAGACCGATTCGGGTACTCCCCAAATCAGACGCTTATAAAGCACCAGGTAATCCTCTGCCATACGGCTTGCAGTAAATCTCTGCTCAAAGCTCGCACGGCATTCCTCTCGCGGAATCTTCGCCAGCTGATCGACTGCCTCCACCGCTTCGCTCACACTCGAGACGACAAATCCGCTGCGGCCATGCTCAATGATCTCGGGCACGGAACCTTTGGGGAAAGCGACGACCGGCGTACCGCAAGCCATTGCTTCGATCATAACCAGCCCGAAGGGTTCGGGCCAGTCGATCGGAAATAGGAGGGCCATGGCGTTGCCCAGGAATTCGGTTTTTTCTGGAAGCCCGATTTCACCGACAAACTCAACGAGCGGGTTATCGAGCAGTGGCCGGATCTCGGCTTCAAAATAGTCGCGGTCGACACGGTCAATTTTTGCCGCGATCTTTAACGGCAAGCCCGCCTGGGTTGCGATCTCTATGGCGCGATCCACACCCTTTTCGGGCGAGATGCGGCCCAGAAACGCCAGGTATTTTCCTGGCCGCTCATTGAAAGCATGCCGGTCTTCCGGCAGTCCGTGGTGAACCGTACCTTGCCAGTTGGCGAAAGCAAGCGGACGCCGCTGCGCGTCGGAAATTGAAATCACTGGCATCTCGGCAAAGCGACGGTAGATCAGCGAGAGTTCGGGAATATCGAGCCGCCCGTGCAACGTTGTAACCTGGACAGCTTGCTCCCGCTGCGAGATCGGGAAGTGCAGATAGTCGGTATGAAAGTGAATGATGTCAAACTCGCTGCGCTGACTGAAAACCTCTTCCAGCAGGGCCAGGTGGAACGCCAGGTGATCCCTGCAGTCGGTGCTCAAACGCAGCGATTCCTTACAGCCCGGAACCAGCTGTGCGCTGGTCACTGAGTCCCCGCTAGCGAATAAGGTCACTTCGTGCCCGAGTCGTACCAGTTCTTCTGTCAACGACGACACAACGAGTTCCGTGCCGCCATAGAGTTTTGGCGGAACGCTTTCGAACAGCGGCGCAACTTGTGCAATTTTCATAACGCAGTCCTTGGTTTGCCCAGTACACACCAAGGCCTCCTTCGAATGACGATCAAATCAAAATGTCTCTAGCGCGAGGAGAAAGGAACAATCACCCGCCTGTCCAGGCGGTGCTCGAATCGTAGATCAAGGCTTTTACAGCAATAAACTCTTTCACACTCGTATATTAGGGTTGAAGAGGCCGTTCTATCTATCCGGTACATGCTGTAGAAGAACGAAACGGTTACCAGATTCCCTTGTCATCGCCTGTCAGTCGATACGCAACCAATGCTGAGACGGCAAGAGGCGGTAGAAGCGGTAACCGTGCGAGAGCTCGCAGATCGCGCTGCACACCGGCGCGCCAGAGCTGCGATCCATAGAGGCTGGCTGCCGACATCTTCGAGACTCGCAGAAATCCAGCCTTGTACCGTACCGGCTCCGCCAGATGCGCAAAAGCCAGAACGTCTTCAGGAAGGCTGATGCTTCCGCCATATCTCTCGAGGTATTCCTCGATCAGGCACAGAAACGTTGCGACGCCCGGCCAGATGCCGGCCGCATTTGCGGCTTTCCTGAGCTCATCGAAATCGACTTCATTCGCTTGAAACAGCATCCCGAAGTCAATCATGTCGCACAGCCGGAAGTAGAAATGACGGTAGACGCGCTGCAGGGTCGAAATGATGATGCGCTCTTCGGGTGCGGGCACATGGAATTCATATTCGCCCACTGACTTTCGCACGCGTCGCTTGACGACACGCTTTGCGAGTCGCACGTGCTCGCCGGTCTGCCCCAGATATTGAACGTGTATTTCAATAAGTTTCGACAGCCCCGGCACCGCGAAGTTCCATTTGTTGGCAAGTCGATCGCCCCAACTCCGCGCCACGCGCGTCGCGTGGAACTCTTGACGCATTACTTGCTGGACGAGTTCCGCGCCCGCGTCGACGTAGAGATCGAGATCCGACCCAATATCGGGCCAATGATCAAGCGACTTGATTACCGTGACCGGGCAGCCGCGGGATTCGAGCTTCAGGCATACGTCATGCAGCACAGCGAGCGCGTGATTCGCCTGGACGTGCTCCGCGCGAAGAATTTCGTCGCACCAATCGGAGAGTGATTTTTTCCCGCGGTCGTTTCCAATCTTTTGCAGGACATCACACGCTCGAACCACGACATGATTCGCGCTCGCCAGATGCAGAAAATCGTCTACTTCTTTTTCCCCGAAAGCGGCAACCCGTCGCATCTCCTGGATCAATGCCGTTGACGGATTGTTTACATCTTCGCCGCCGCAATGTGTTGCAACCATCAGCGATGAGAGGATCTCCATCGTCCGTTTGCTCACCGACTCTTCGTGCCCTTCGCCGTTTTCCACTCTTTCCCTTTTCTCCTGCTTCTCTTTTTCTCCTTCGCGCGCATTGGATGTGCAGATTGAATAAGGCGTTTGCCTTGCATGGCCTGCCCTTTCGTGTGCTTTCACTACGGCGCGTCACTCGCTCCGACAACCAAGTTGTGTTGGTGAGCCATCGAAGATAGGCGTCGAAGGAGCCCACGAGTGCGTGTTTGCGCAGTTCTTGTCCTCACGGATCGCGTCGTATCCACTTCCACACTCGGCGATTTTGCCCGAGGAGAACGAAGCCCGCTCGCTTGCGTCGAAGTACTTGGTCAATCTGTACTTGAGCGCACTACCACACGTTTGCAGCGCACCGGAATCAAAAATATTTCGGTCATTGGAGCGCGGGAGCACATCGTTTCTTCGTGCAATTCCCGTGTCGAGGTTGCGCATGCCGCTGCATACAGTGATCGCTGGATTGCCGCTGACCGCGTGATTGCAAAGTACGGGCGCCAGGGTTGTGACACTGTATTCCTGGCCGAGATCGGAGCGTATGCGGAGATCGATTATGTCGATGCTCTTCGTTTTCATCTCGACACCGGAGCACCGATCACTCAGCTTTCTGATGCGCAAGGTCCTTTGAAAGCATGGGTGGTGAGCACAGCCGCGTTTCGTAGGACGTCCGACATTGCCAGTCCGATGTTCGAACCCCGCACTTCCGTTACGCCATTTCGTGTGAAGGGATATGTCAACCGCTTATGCAGGGCGCTAGATCTCCGCAAGCTCGTGATCGATGCTTTTCTGGAACGCTGCGACATTGTTCCGACTGGCCAAGAAGTCAGGCCGGGCATCTGGATGTCTGATGGAGCATACGCGCACCGCAGTGCCCGAATTGTTGCGCCGGCATACCTCGGTTCTTCAACTGTCATTGGCGCCTCAGCCTTGGTCACCCGCTTCAGCACTATCGAGCGCGAATGCCGTGTAGGGCGCGGCACTGTGGTTGACGCCTCGTGTGTTCTCTCGCACACCATCCTTGGCGATGGTCTCGATGTCAGCAGCGCGGTCGTGGATGGGAATCAATTTGTCGACTTGAACCGAAACCTTGCGGTGCAGATTGATGACCCAAAGCTGGTTCGCGGCACGGTTCGCCGCCCGGCGCCAAAGTTACCAGTCGACAGCTTCGATCCTTCAACGCAGCCTGTTCCACTGTTTGAGTTCGCATACTCGCAGCAGATCGCGCGCGCGGCGGGCAGGCTCTCTGAAGTCTTCCGAGGCCAGCTATGAGTGGCCTACGCGACGTGATCGTCAAACAATTGCCCGAGAATCTCACCCTCCGGCATGCCCACAACTTTCTTGTTGAGATTCAACCGCTGCTGAAGGCTGACAGGCCATGCCTGGTATTCGATTTTTCCGAGGTAGGACACCTCGACAGTGCCGGCGTCGAGATGCTGCTGCGCTGCATGGAAGAAGCGATGAAGCGTAACGGTGACCTGAAGCTTGCTGCTGTATCTCCCAGCGTGGCAGTGATTCTTGAACTCACCCGCGTTGACCGCCTCTTTGAGATCTACGAAAACCCAGCGGATGCGGTCGAAAGCTTCTACCGCTTTCCGGTGCACGCATTTCAGTGCGCAGATGTCGTGCCGGGATCGCGCCCTGCCAATGGGGACGCCGATCCGGCTTAAATGCTTGTGAAGAAGCAGGCTTTGGTGGTCACGAAGTCTGTTGGAGGGACTATGACGACGAACTTTGGCATGAAAGGCGCTATTGGGTTGCTTGTTCTTGCGCTCGTGTTGCAGTCGCTGCCGGCCCTCGGGCAGGAACCTTCCGCTACTCCACCAGCGGATTCGAGCACTTCGCAGCGGGCGGATACTCAACCGAGCACTACGCCCACGCCCGACGCGACGACGCCGCAAACTCCCGATTCCAGTGTCGGAGAAACGCTGCCGGATAGTCCGAGCGCCTCGCAATCGCAACCCCCGACAGGAAGCCAGCAGCAGACGTACGTGAACGCTGCGCCGCCACAGGCACAACCGCAACAGCAGGATCAGAGCTCCACAGAAAAGCAGCCGGTAGGAACCGCTGCGGCCGAGACAATTCCGACCACGGGAATCGCCGCCTCGCGTCCGGCTGGGGCCGCGTATGCACCCGCGAAGCAGCGTCAGGTGCGTTCCTTCCTGATCAAGATGGGCGTTGTGATCGGAGCCGGAGTGGCTATCGGGACGGTAGTGGCTCTTTCTTCGGGCAGCCCTAGCAAACCGCCGGGCGCTCGCTGATTGCGATCAGTTTCAACTCGCACCATGACAAGCAAGAAACGATCGCCGATCTTCGTCAGCTTTTCCGGTATGGATGGCGCCGGGAAGAGCACTCAGATCGATGCGCTGCGATCCTGGCTCATCGCAACCGGTTTCCGCGTCCGGGTGCTCGCCTTCTGGGACGATGTCGCGGTATTCGGCCGCTTCCGCGAAGTGTCCAGTCATGTCCTCTTCAAAAGCGAAAAGGGAATCGGCTCCCCCGAGAAACCGGTTGAGCGACGCGACAAGAACGTTCGCGCATGGTACATGACACTTGCCCGGTTCTTCCTCTACTTCGCAGATGCGCTTGGCCTCGCGGCAGTTATTCGTAAAGTGAAACGCCAGAACGACGCCGATGTCATCATCTTCGATCGTTATCTCGACGATGAAATCGTCAATCTGAATCTCAACAGCTCGTTCTCACGATCGTATGCAAGAGTGCTTCTGAGCGTTTGCCGCCGGCCTGAGATCGCTTATCTGCTCGATGCTGATCCGGTTTTGGCGCGAAAGAGAAAGCCTGAGTATCCGCTCGAGTTTCTCCACTCGATACGCGAATCGTACATCTCGTTGAGCAGGATTTCCGGCGATCTTACGATGGTTGGAAGCGGCGATGTCGCGGCGGTCGCGAGCCAGATCCGGGAAAGATTCGAGAAGCTCCTTCGGGATCCGGCTCACGCCCCGCGTCCAGTCTCACTCGTAGGTCAAGCTGAACTTGTCGACGTACACCGTGTACGGTGACTGTTGGTAATTCCCGTCCAGTTGGAAGTTCACACCCATGCCGTACCAGTTTCCGGAATTGTAGTGGGGATAGTACCAATCGAGAATCTTCGTGTTGCCATTCAAACTAATCGAGTGGTAGCGGAGTTTATTGTCTGACGTGCGTTGCACCTGAATCGTGACATGATTCCAGGCGTTCTGCACGGGATTGCAAGGAATGCCGGTCGGCTTCCATTTCTTGTTCACGTTGTCCCACACGTCCCACTCGTGTCCGCCGGCAATACGGCACTGATGGCCGTATACAAATCCATTCCCATTGAAATACTGGTTAATGTCGAACTCCATTACCTGGGCGACCCCCAGCTGCGAGCTATAGAAGTACAGGTCGTACGTAAAGTAGTGAAGATTAGGAATGATCTTGCGGTCTTCATCTTTGATCCCCTGCGACGAGAAGTCTCCAATCAGCGAATTCGTCCACAAGACATCGGAATACGGATGACTGCCGCCAATGGAAAACTTGGTCGCATTTCCAGTCATGGATGGAGACCCCACACCCTGACCCATGGACCACGTCACGCCACCTCCGCACGATTTGCAGATGTCATAGTTCGGCGGGTACTCTCCATATCCCTTCCAGCCGCCAGTCCCCTGCAGTCCACTGAATACTTTTCCGCCTCCGGAGACGGATACCTGGACGTGCTTGAAGGCCGAACCACCGCAGTGATCCCACATTTGGACCACCGTGTCGTGGTTGCCTGGTCCAATCGTGATATTTGTGTTCAACTTCGCACCATTTACCACGTAGTTGAGTTTGCTATCTACGTAGACGCCCATCGATGCCACGCCCTTCGAGCAACTGGAAGTGGAGGTCGCTGAATACGAGACCGGGCTGCCCACGTTGCTGCCGTTCGATGGCGCGCTGACGAACACTCCGTTTTGATTCTGGCTTGCGACTTTCACATCGATCGGCGTGTAGCTTGCTCCTCCGCAGTAGTCCCACTCTTCGACCACTGTGTGATGGCTACCCGCGCTCATTTCGATATTGCCGTTGAAAGCCTTTCCGTTTTGCACCTGCACAAGTTTGCTATCTACGTAGACGCCCATGGAGGCCACGCCCTTGGAACAGGTGTTCGTGCTGCCGCTTGCTGAGTACTGCACGGGAGAATTAACTGTGTCTCCGTTGGATGGGGTATTGACCGTGACGCCGGCGAATGCAGGTGTGACGGGAAGAACAACCAAGGGAAGGATCGAGACGAACCACTTCATTGGACACACAACTCCGCGGGAGATTTGGGCACTCTCTCATCAGTGTGAAAAGTGCGGGACCACCCCGAGGGACGACTGGCAGCGGCGCCGAGTGCTGTGTGTGAACCCGACGCTCGTATTGCCCCAGAGGCCTCAACTAAGGCAGTAACGAGACAGTAATACTGGTTTTACTCTATTACAAAAATCAGAAGTTCATGCATGCGTAGGATGAGCGACAATCCGCGCCACTAGAGGGATTTAGCGCGGCGGCGGATTTATGGAATGTATTTACTGAGTAGTTATGGATTCACGGTGGCGTTCTTTGTGATCGAGCGGGCCACGTAGTGATGCCCGTCGAAACTGGCGCTCACCGTGATGTCCGATCCTTCACGGATATCTCTGGTCACCACGCCCGTGGCAGGATCGAATTGCACCTCATAGCTCTTATCGTCGCGAGGGTCGACCAGGACGAGCATCCTGCGGTGGATGTCGAGATACTGCACCCGTCCGGAAAATGCGAAGAGCGTCCCGGGTGCCGCGAGAATCGAAACCCGGCGCACAAGCGCCGGCCCTTTCGCCTGTGCGACGAAATCGAGTGTGACCAGCGAGCCCGCTTGCAATTCCGTCCGCTGCACCTGGCGGTCACCCTTCATGATCACGACGTCACGCGACAGCTGGAGTCTGACAGGTTCTGGAGAAATTGTGTCCCGTAGGGTAAGCGTTCCGTTCGACGCATCGAAATTCACGATCTGTCCGGATCCGGCCCCTGCCGGTGTCCGCTCGGAAACACGCACGCTGCGTGCGAATATGTCTTTTCCGTCGAGCATGGTATCGACATAGACTCGCTCGCCTTTTTGGAGGGCATCGAGTGTGGTTACCTGCTCTCCGCGGTATACGCGAGTGCGCTCGTCGAAGAGCACGGCTACGCGTGTTCCTCCGAATACCTGCAGCACAAGGCGGTCGCGCACGTGGTCAACGGTCTGGATCATTCCACCCACGACCGTCGCCTTACCCGAAGGTAGAGGTGGAACATCCGGCTTTGGCTTTGTCGTGTTTCCTACGGTTGCCGTCGCCGACCGTTCGACGTTTCCATTCGTCAACAGCGACACCGCGGGGGTCTGTGCAGAAGCAATCGCACCGAGCGCCACCAGAATGGACAGTAATCGCACCTGAAAGCCCTCCGACGTCACGGCTTGGATGCGACGACGTCCGGCCGGGTTAGTCCCAGACGCCCCGATTTTGACTGCATTCCTGGCAGCAACAGGGCCAGCCCTTGCATCCAAATGCCGCTGGAACAATGAAGATTTCAAAGGGCTTCGACGGAATGAAAAGGACTTCGCTGATCCCGGTGCTTGGAATGTTCTTTGTGCTGTTCGGCTCCGCGCACGCTGGTGATATCAAGATTACGATTCCTAAACGCACGCAGGCTACGCCGGTGCAGCGCCTGAACCGCGAGGGTGTGGATGCGATTCGCAAGCATCAGTACGACAAGGCCAAGAAGCTTTTCTATAAGGCTTACCTCTTCGATCCAGGCGATCCGTTCACGCTGAACAATCTCGGCTACATCTCGGAACTCGAAGGCCAGGTGGAACGCGCAAAGAACTTTTATGCTCTCGCCTCGATGCAGACCACCGAAGCGGTGATCGATCGCTCGAGCCTCGATCACATGCGCGGCGAATCCTTTCAGACGGCGGTCAAAGACATTCAGGACAAAACCATGCAGGTGAATCGCGGCAACGTCGAAGCGGTCCGCTTGCTTTCGCAGGGACGAGGCCCGGAAGCCGAGCTGCTTTTGCAACGCACATTGGCGATCGATCCAAAAAACGGATTCACTCTGAACAACCTCGGAGTTGCTAAGGAAGCGCAAGGCGACTTCCAGGAGGCACTCCGCTATTACACGGCCGCTTCCCAGGCGTCATCGGACGAAACCGTTGTAGTCACGCTGAATTCATCGTGGCGCGGCAAGCCCGTTTCCGACATGGCGCGCGAAAGCGCAAAGCGTCTTCGAAAGCGTATGCAGACTGTCGAAAGTCCGGAAGCTCAAGCCGCTTTACTCAATCTCCGCGGAGTTTCTGCTATCAATCGCAATGACTGGGAAAAGGCCAGGGAGAGTTTCAGGCAGGCCTACAAACTCGATCCATACAGCGCGTTTTCGTTGAACAATGCCGGTTTCCTGTCGGAAATGACGGGCGATCTCGAAACCGCGCAACAGTTCTATCGCGATGCGCAGGCCGCGACACGATCGAATTCCAAGGTCGGACTCGCCACGCGCCCCATGGCCGAAGGAATGAAACTGACGGATGTGGCGGATCAAAGCGAAGCCCAGGTCGACACCGCAATCGATACACGCACTGCGGCGAAACGCCGTGCTGGCGGGCCGATTCAGTTGAAACGCCGCGACAATACGCCAGTCATCGAGCCTTCTACGCCACCGCCAGCACCATCTAACGATCAGTCCATTCCGCCCTCAGCAGCGCCTGATCAGTCCACCCCGCCGGCAACGCAGCCGCCTCCGATCCAGAACCCACCCGCTACGGATCAATCCACTCCGCCGCAGCGATAACTCGCGTTAAGTTCTATCAACTCACGATCCGCTCGCCGAAACCCTAATTTCGCCGCGTGTCTGTAGGGTGCACGACGCAAAAACCCGCTTGTAATCAGGTGTTCGCCCGATTGAATCAATACAGGAATCACTGTATTTTTCACCGGAAGATCCATCAAAATTTCCAAGTGAGTGTGCTGCGAGCCCTTCCCCTCCGTTTCTTGGAGGCACGGAGCGCACTGAGGTAGGTCAACGTGTGCGAACGTGTGCTATGTTGCGCCTCCGCTGACGCCCGTCCGAACTTGCTCTGCAATTTCGCACGCTGCTGCGCCGTATTGCTTGCATCGTTCATTCTTCTCGCAGTTACTGCCGCACAAGGTGCGGTGCTTTCGGTGTCGATTCAATCCCCGCACCTGGTCTCAGGACAAGTCACCAACGTTGTTTCGCCGATTCACCTTCAAGCCACGGCCGAAGACCAGCAACAGATCACCGGCTACGTGGTGTACGTGGACAACCAGAACGTCTTCCGGAATTTCTCTCCCTCGGCTGATGCCTGGATCTCCCTTCCGCCCGGACAGCACTCCCTCTATGTGAAAGCGTGGGATGCCCAAAGCAATTTCACGACGACAACCTACAAAATCAACGTAACCGGATTCGCTCCGCCCACGCCGCCGGCGCATGCTCATCGCATGATAAACCTCGACAACTCGCCATTCACCGTCGACAACAATCCTGATGTGGGTGGCGATTGCAACAACGGAAGCGTCGGAGGTTTCAGCAGCAATTCCGACCCCAACACGAGGAACACACCGAGTTCGGACGGGAGCGGCCAACATTTCCTATTGAAGAGCCGCTGCACGTACGACGATTCGCTCTTCTACCGGAAATTCCCAAACGACACCAAGTATGCTGCGGCTACAAACTATCTTTGGGATTTCTGGTTCTACATCCCGACCACAACCAAAACCGAAACCATCCAGGCGCTGGAATTTGATCTGTTCCACGCTGTTCAGATGGACGATGGTGTTCATGAATTCATGTTCGGAACCCAGTGCAACTACATCAAGAACAGGTTGCAGCTCTGGCTTCCCGCGAATAGTGGCAATTTGAGCTGGGTCGATTCCAGCGTGACCCCGTGCCGCTTTTCGCCCGGCACATGGCATCACGTCACGTATTTTTTGCAGCGTGTGACAAGCGCCGGATATCAGGAAATTCCCAGGTCATTTACGCCTTCGAGCGACAACAATACTTCGACGAGATTCGTCAGCCTCACCATCGATGGCAAGACCTCCTATCTCGGAGGGGTAGCGTGGTCAACCAAGCCTAACTGGTCGCCCACGATCGGTATCCAGCATCAGTTGGATAGCTCGACGCCGGACGCGACGATCGAAGAGTATGTCGACGCAGAATCCCTGATCTGGTGGTAGGGCTAACGAGTGGGTGGATGGCGGAGTGGCCAGGCTTCGCTGTCCTCCCCTTGCAGTTGTGCGGAATTGCGCCAATTCGTCAGAAATCCTGACCCCAGCCCTCCCACACTTGATCGCACGGAATGGTGCTTCCAAAGTCGCAGCCGCGACGCGCTGGATGATCTGAGCCGCCTGCGCACATTCGCAAGCTCAAACCAACGCAAATAGTGCCGAACCACGTGGGGCATAGTCATTCGGACCGCAGCGGAATAATTCTGTTCCGCCGCTTGCCGCTGTTTTTCGTGAGACTCAAGAAGGTCGATTAACTGGCGGGCCAGATCCTGCTCGTCGCCGCGCTGATAGAAACTGATTGCCATATTCTCGTCAGCCGCCATGTCGCGGAAATCGGGCAAGTCCGCCGACACTACAGGCACTCCGTATTCGCATGCCTGATGTGCCGGACCGCTCGAACCAGTGGCTGAGTCATAGGGGAGTACGACAACGCTGGTGCTGCGGAACAGATCAGGGATGGCATCTTCCGCCACGTATCCAAGAAAATCGATGCGCGGGTTTCCTTTTTGCGCCTCGCGAATCGATTCCCAATAGCCGGGCTTGGTGTGATGGTTTGCGCCCGCCACTACCAGCCGCGCATTCGGAACTTTCTCGAGCACTGCGGGAAATGCCGCCATCAACGTCTCCAGGCGCTTATATGTTCCCCAATGTCCAATTGCGAGAATCCGTTGGTCGGGATTGCCACGTAGCGAAAAGTCTGGCGGGCTCGGACAGGGCGCGAATGTGCCGTGCGTCCCCAGAAGAACGTTTTCCGCCGCATACTTTGCCACCAACGTGCGGTGATACCCGGAGAGAAGCACCGTGACCGAATTTGCTTTCAGAAGTGTTCGCGTCGCGAGGTCCCCACCCAGGCGGAACACGCGTTCTCGCTTCACCCCGGCACCCGAAAAATCGACATGCTCCAGGATGTGATGAAGCGTCACGTGGGTGTAATAACCCATTGCGCGCGTCAGCGCTGGAGTACACAGCCCGGCGAACGCGGCGACCGGATGCTCCTGCGTCGCAAATGTCGAGTAAACCAGATTGAACCAGACGATGTCTGGGCGTATCTTGCGCACTGTCTGCGCCAGGTTCAATGATGCGCTCAGCCGGTTTGACTGCCAGCAACGCACAACATGAAAGTCCGGCAGTTCCTCCTGATGCCGCGAACTGAGCGGCTTGCCGTCCTCGTCCGTTGCCCAGTCGTAAGCGGTGAGCTGATCGCCAAGAATGGTGAGATGCACCAGTGGATTGCGTTGCAACTCCCGCGCAATGTGGAAGCCGTACTCGTTAAGTTGTCGTCCGCTCGGCGGGAATGCAGTCACCAGGCAAATTTTCATCGGGCTCCCGTTAAAAAAAGAACGAGTTTCTAAAACAAAGTAATTCCAACAAACGGTCTGAATTGCTGACTGCCTTTGCCGTTAAGGTTGTAGAAGGTTTCCTGCTGCATTCCAGCCGAAAAACGAATCGGATAGCGAAGCGAGAGCGCGGTGCCGTTCTCCTCGAACGTGCGATGGAAAGGCATGGCATACGAGACTGCGAATCCGCTTTCCACGGCGTCATAGGCATGGAATCCCATGTTGCGCGAAAGCGCGAACTGCGCCTGGACAGCCCAGTTCCGCGTGGCCTGGTATTCCACCCGCCCTGCCGGACGAAGCGCCTGCGCGATCGCGAACTGGGTTCCTTCCACCCGCCACGACCGCAGATACTCGGCAAGGCCCCTGATCTGCAGGTTTTCGGTAATCTTCCGCTCGATGCCCAGATAGCTTGACGTGTAATAGAACTCACGAATCACGGGATTGAATTGTTCGTCTCTCGCTCCCCATCCAGCGACCAGCGCGGTCCTTCCCCACGGACGTCCTACGCGGAACTCGAGCGAGCCCGCCAGGTCGCGCGAGCGCTGATCTTTGTCGGTGAAAGGCCCCGACTCGCGGATGGCAAAGCCGCGCACCGATACCCAATTAAAGAATGAGCTCGTCTGCAGGTACAGAAACTGCCGGAACAGGTTCTGGTTCATATCGGTCGGATCGCGTGCGTCGCGCCGGATCGTCTCCTGAATTCCGCCGTTGAAGTACAAGACGTCGCTTCCCAGCCGCAACGTGGGGCTCATCCCAAAGTTGAAGGAGTAGTCGGTCGTATCGCGGTCCACAATTGCATTCGCGCTTGGCAGCGATATGACGCCTCTTGCGTTTCTCACCTGGAAGAATCCGCCGGCGTCAGGGAGACCGTTCAAGTGCAGGTGATAAGCGCCTGTCCACTGCGTCTCCATCGACGACCGTGGCGGAGGCAAGGTGCTGGGTGTTGCCTTGGCGAATTGCGCATCGAGCGCGTACACCGTGGTGTTTTCGAAAATCGGGGCCACCGAGAAAGTTGAGAGGAGACTGAGCTTGGAATTGATGCGCAATCCTTCATCTCCACCCGCCTCCATCAGGTCCTGGTCAACGCGCGGATTCTCTCCCGCGGCCTCAGAGGCTTGCGCAAATGCAGTGAGCGCGCCCGTCTTGTTGTGGTGCTGCCGAGCGACGTTGGCCTGTGCCAGAAGATATTGGTAAGTCGGCTCGTTTTCAGCCATCGTCTTGCTGATCAGCGAGAGCTGGCCTTCCGCGCGCGGAGTGTCCCCCAACGACAAATAGGTATTCGCGAGGCCGATTCGAACCGATGTTTCGGGAGCTCCCGCGGCCAACGCGCGCTCGAAGTAAGTCTGCGCAAGCTCGTATTCGTGCATCCCCATGAACAGATCAGCAGTTTGCAGTAGTTGAGGTCCAGTTGGAGGTTGTGTGCGGCCCGTGCCCGCCTCCATGAGCGCGAGTGTGATCTGGCGCCGCGCATCGTCGGTTTCGCCCTTGTTCAGCATCAGGCGCGCGATTGCCAATCTCACTGCCACCCGGTCGCTATCCGGTTCCTCAAGGGCGCGCTCGAACCGCTGCATGGCGGCATCGTTATCGCCGAGCAGTGTAAGCGCCTGTCCGGTGACGACAAACGTTGCGCTGGTTCCTTTTCTCTCTGCGAGTGCGACATATTGCATAGTCTTCTGGCGGTCCTGAAGCTGCGCGTAGCAGAGGGCGATCTGTGCCTCGATTTCCGGACGTCCGGGACTTAGCTTCTCCGACAGCAGCAATTCGTTCGCCGCATCGCTATATTCGCCCAGCCCGTACAGTGTGTTGCCGAGTGCTCCATGAAGGCGTGAGTCGTTCGGCTGAAACTTCAGGGCCGTACGATATTCAGCGGCGGCCTTCTTCAACATTCCATCGTTTCCGTAGGCTGTGCCGCGGATCAGATGGAGAGCCATCGAGTCGCCCATCAATTGTTCGGCGAGCTTGGCCTGCTGCAGTGCAGCTCGTGAACGATGCAGGTCGAGATTGGCATACGCCATGCCGAGATGAGCTTCGCCGTTCTTTGGTTCAATATTCAGCGCTGCTTCAAAATCCGCTGCGGCCTCTTTCGAGCGCCGCATATCGTGCAACACGAAACCGCGGTTCACATACGCGGTCGCGACCTTCGGACCGCGCTCGATAGAGCGTGAGAAGTCTTCCCGAGCCGCATCGAGGTCGCCCTTACTTTTGTGGACGTACCCCGCCAGAAGCGGCAAGGTTGGCTCTTTCGGAAGAATCGGCTCGTACTGCGAGGTCAGTTGCAGCAGTTCGTCATACTGCTGAAGGTGCAGCAGGTCGTAACCCAGGTAGACAACGACATCCCGATCCTGCGGTCTCTTCTTGATGGCTTCGCGCCCCACTGCTGCTGACTCCTGATATTTACCCGTCCACATCAGGTAGCGCTCGGTCTCTCGCAGCACCATGCCGTCCTGCCGCATTTCCGGAGTCGCCTTCTGCAGCCAGTTCGCGGCGAGATCGAACTTGTGAGCCTCGACCGCCGCATTCATGCCGCCCGCAACGATTAGGGCATTGGTAGGAGCGAGCGCGTGCGCCTTTCGATACTGCTCCTCCGCTTTCGCGAACTCGCGTTGCGACGTATACATGTCGCCCATCGACAAATGCGGCTGGTAGAGTTTGGGATACGCAGCAGCCAGGCGCTGGAAATATTTCTCCGCGTCTTTGTCACGGCCAACCGTCCTCGAAACCGATCCCAGCGACATCAGCGCCAGGCGGCTGTTCGGATCGAGTGCCAGCTCTTTCTTGTAGACTGCGATTGCTTCCTCGCTGCGTCCCATCTTCGCCAGCAGGTCGCCATTGAGTTGCAGTGCGTTTGGATCCTTGTCGTTCAGAGCCAGCGCTTCTTTTACGTCTGCCAGCGCGCCGTCGTTGTCGCCAGCCTGCAATTTCACCAGCGCGCGCAAGCGCAGGAAATCTTCGCGTCCATGTCCCCGGATATCGAGCTTCCCAATCTCGTTCTGTGCGATCTGCAGTTCGCTCTTCGAGGCCGCATCGTCACGCTGATGTTGATAGAGCTCAACGAGATTGAGGTGGAGTTGGATCGGATACAACACGCCTTCGGGAGGATCCTGAGGCAGTCGGCTGATGGCGAGCTTGTACTCCTCGATCGCATCCTCATCGCGATCTTCAAGTCGCGCGATCGCTCCCTGGATTGCGTGAAGCCGATACTGTTCGGCATCTAGAGCGGCAGCGCGCTGCAAAAATGGTTTTGCGGCGTCGACGTCGTTCGCCGTCGCTTCAGCTTGCGCCGCCGAAAGCTGCATCTTCACATCTTTCGGGGCTTCGTTCGCCGCCTGTACATATAACTTCACCGACTCCTCCGGCTTTCCGGCGAGCTGGTAGGTATAGGCCATTTCCGCCTTAATCTCCGGCCCTCCGCCGCGGATCTGTTTCAGTGCAGCAATCGCAGCCGTGTAGTTGCCGGTGTCGCGGTAGAACCCAGCCACCGATCGAAGAACCTCGGGATTGTTGGGTGCCCTACGCCGGGCGGCGTCGAGATAGCGGCGAGCTTCGTCATACTGCTTGAGCCGTTGATGGGCCAGCGCTAGGAGCACCTCCGAGCGCGCAGCCGGCTGTAGTTGCTCTGCGCGTCGTAAGGGCACGAGCGCCTGCTCGTTGTCGCCCGATTGCAGCATGATTTCGCCGAGCAGCAGAGTGTCGGAAATGCGGTGCGGATCCGCCGCCAGCACGCGGTTCAGCAGATTCTTCGCTTCATCTCTTCGTCCGCTCACCGCAAAAGTTTGCGCAAGGCCCGACATCCCTTCTAAGGATCCGGGATCGACACGCAGACCGTGATCGAAAGCATCGACCGAAAGCTGAGTTTTGCCGGCGAGCCGCGCACAGTAGCCGAGCAGGAACCAAAGTTTTGCATCGTTGGGCGCCGACTGTGCAGCGCGTTGCGCATAGTCGACCGCTGCCGTGTAGTTGTGGTTCTTGAGTGCCTCTTCGGCGGCATGGCCGAGACGCGCGTTCTGAATATTCGATCCCCAGCCCAGCGACTTTTCTTCCTGCTTTTGCGTGGCTTTGCCCTTTGCGGGCTGCTTTTGTGGCGGTGCGGGAGAATTCGAATTTACCTTGTACGTCTGCGCACCGCTCGCTAACGCCGCGAGCGCGACCCCAGAAAAAACTAAAAAGTTCCTCAGATAACGAACCCGGGAGCTCAACGCGTCCTCCGCCGAACTTCAACTGGATTTGCCGCCCTTTCGATTCCCAACCCACCCGGAACGTTGGCTGACCCTCCGAGCCACTGTCGTCCCAAATCCATATTCCTTCGACACTTCCACCTTTGTGCCATCCCGGCATAAGCAACCAAGCCGAATGGCATTTAATCCAACTGCCGTCCGGAGGATGCTGTGCAGAATCTAGAGCTCGTAGACGATGCTGTGCGCCCAATCCCGCTCAAGCTCATTTTCCTGGCGGCGTTTGTGATTCATGCGCCGCTCTTGATCATGAAGCTGCCGCTGAAGTCGTACGATACGAACTTCCACATCTTCTTCGCGTCGAACTATGCTCAGCACTGGTTCGATCCCTGGAATACAAAGTGGTACGCAGGTTTTTCTCAAACAACCTATCCGCCTCTTCCGCAGCAGTGGCTGGCGCTCATTTCGCGCGTCACTGGTCTCGAGATGGCGTACATGCTGGTGCAGTTTGTCGCCATTCTGCTGTTGGCTCTTGGCGTTTATCGTTTCGCGGGACTGTGGGTTGACCGGCGATCGGCCTCATACGCAGCGCTTGCCAGCGTCCTGCTCGGATCAGAGGCTTTGCTCGTGTACTCAGCCGGGCAACTTTCGACGACCTTCGCCGCGCCGCTTTATCTGAATGCACTGCCGTATCTCTACGAATGGACACGCTGGACCAATTGGCGATCGCTGCTCAAGGGATCGGCGCTCTGCGTGGCAGCCGCAGCGGCGCACCACGCAACTTTGCTTTTCGGAGCGTTTCTCTTCGCTATTCCCGTCATCGCTCTCGCAATCTCGGATGTGCGCGAGAGCCGACGCTCACGAGCGTTTGGATTCTTTTTCCGGACGGTATTCGTTACCCTCTTAGTCGGCGTCTCGATCGTCGTCGTCCTGCTGCCGTTCTGGATCGCGTTGATCAACTATCCGGTCACGCAAGTCCCGATTCCGCATCCGAGCCGTGCCAACTACATCTTGAGTCCGCAATACGGAATCAACTACTTCATCATTCCGTACGGCGCGATGATCCTTGCATTCCCGTTCATTCTTTGGCGCGGAGCAACTACGCCACGGCTTCGCCCGCTCCTGCTCGGTTTCTGGGTTGCATTGCTGCTCGGAGTTGGAGCCACCACGCCGGTTTCGCGCTTCATTCTGCGGCGCGCCTTCGAAGTCATCACCATGGAGCGCTTCACCTATTGGGCGACCCTGCTCGCGCTTCCGTTTATCGGTCTGCTCGCCAAGGAATTGATTGATCGTTTCCGCTGGAAGGCGATTGCCGGGCTCGGAATCGCTGCCGGCCTCACTTGTGCCGCAGCCGCTGCTTACGGCACTTGGCGGCCTGCCGACTCCCAGGATTTCAAAGTCGACTCGGTTGCAGCGTGGCTCAACCGCGACGGCCACGATCGCTATCGCTACGTCACACTCGGCTTCGGCAATAAGATCGCCAGCCTGGCTGTGCTGACCGATGCCGGAAGCGTAGATGGGGAATGGAACTCCGGACGTATGCTCCCCGAACTCACCGAGCACGGCTCCGGTCCACTCACCAGTTCCAAATACTTTGGGCAATCTGGGATTGATGCTCTCAGCGCCATGCTCCAGCACGCGGATCGCTATGGATTGAAGTGGGTATTCCTCAAGGATCCGTACTACGAACCCCTGCTCGTCTTTTCAGGCTGGCGTCGGGTTGATGATGTGGCTGACCGCACCATCACCGTTTGGAGCCGCGACGATGTTCCGCCCGCCACGCCGGTGAACGCTCCGCAGAAGCCGCCGGAATGGCAAGGACTACTGTGGGGCACACTACCGATCGGAAGCAGCATTATCGCAATGCTTCTCGTGCTGATTCCGAACCGGCGGCGCCTGGAGCAGGCCGCGCCTGCACGTGAACCGGCCCCTGCAGGCCATGATCTCGTATACGGGAGGCTCATCTCGTGACCGGCGGACGAATCCTTGCATTCATCATCCTCGTGGCCACGGTCGTCCTTGTTGCGGTCGGCACGATTTGGCCGAACCAATCAGGAAGCACCACGACCGATGTAAAGGCGACTCTCATGGGATCGTCAACTTCGCCGGAGGGTGCAGTCGATACTCTGCTGCGCAGGATCGCGAACCATGATTGGGAAAATGCTTACGCCAGCCTTGCCAACAAAGGCGAATTCGGCGAGACAGATTTCATTCGCGATTTGATGGGAAGCTACGGCAGCCTTCGCACCTATGCCACTTTGACTGCTTTCGATGTGAAACAAGTACACATTGCCGACGACCAGGCCCAGATGCGTGCCAATTTGCGCTGGGCCAGTGTGGTCGGCACGTTTCAGGACTCGCGCAACCTCAAGGTGACTCGCACCGGCGACCGCTGGCAGGTCGAGTGGCCGATCGTGAAGGAAGCACGCGTTCCCCCGCAGGTCATTCCAGTGAACTACCTGCGATGGGACGTGATCTACCGCGGCGCAGGCGATGATTGGGGTGCGCAGGATGTCGAGTCGCCCCATGTCCGCATCGTCGCTATGAACCCCGTCGAACGCGGCGGCCATGTGGTGATCATGGGCGAATTACTGAACGACGATGTTGTGCCGGCCTTCGTGAACGTGAAGTCGACGCTGCTCGCCGCCAACGGGTCATCGCTCGCCACCGAAGACAGCTTCGACAGAATTTCTCACACGCTCCTGCCCAAGCAGGTGACGCCGTTCCGTATCGATTTCAAGCGTGTGCGGCTTTCTCAGGTGGACAGCATTCGCATGCAGCCATCATCGATTCTGATTTCCGCCTCCGCCGATCCAGTCATCGGCATTGAGTCGCAGCACCTGAATCCCGCACCCGATTCGTCGCTCACGGGACAACTCGTCAACCAAAGTGGACAAGTCGTTAACGTCGCCCACGTCATCGGTACGTTCTACGACAGCAACGGTCAGATCATCTGGATTTCCGATCAGTATCCCGACCGGGCTCTGTTGCCGCAGACGCCGGTGCCGTTCCACATCGCCGTGCCACCCGATCTGTCGGGCAAGATCAACAATTTCCGGGTAATCGCAAGCACGTATAGCGCGAGCAGGTTTCAATGAGAGGCTTACGCACATTGCTGCTCGTAGTACTGTCGGCCTCATCGCTTTCGGTCGCGCAGTCATCGAGCTTGCGAATTCCTGCACATGTTGAAGCCGGCACTCCGTTCGAGATTCAAACGCAGGGCTCGGGCGCCGCTGTCCTCTACATCATTGGTCCGTCCGATGCGCTGCGACGGAATGTTCAACTCGGGGAGTCCGTCGCCTTCGGCTCCGATGACCTTCACAATGCCGGTCACTACTCCGCATTTATTGTTGGAGGTTCCATATCCGACTCCGCTCAATTCGACGTTCTTCCGTCCCACCAGCCGGCAACTTTGAGTTTTCTGGCGAAGCCTTCGCGCCTCCCTGTCGACTTGTCGGGCGGCATCAGCGGAGTGGTCTACATCTTCGATGTTTTCAAGAATCTCATCATCCAGCCGCAGGAAGTGAGCTTTCGGCTTTCAGTGAGTGACGCTGCACCGCAGTCTCGCACTGTCACCAGCCATGAAGGCGTGGCGTGGCTAAAGATGAACTCCGCTTCGCGCGCGGGTGTGGCGAACTTTCAGGCCACTGCCGGCAATGTGGAGGAAAGGAGAATCATCCAGCAGGTCGCCGGTAATCCCTGCCGGCTGCGCATGAACGCGCGTGAGTCCGGGGATCGCGTTGCGCTCGAGACAGATCCCGTTCGCGATTGCAGCGGCAATGCCGTTCCCGACGGCACCATCGTTACTTTCACGGAAACCTATGCTGGCAACCAATCTACGGTCGACGTGCCTCTCAAACGTGGCGTCGCGAAGACGGAACTCCCCGCTCACAAGGGCGCTCTCATTTCGGTGGCGACCGGTGTGGTTCTTGGAAACGAAATTCGCTTGAGTGGTGGGCAATAACCATGGCAACGCGAATTCTGAAATCGCTTGTTCCCGCGTTTCTGGTCTTTGCCGCACTGCTTGCGCTCGGCGCTGACAAACCTTCTGTACGGATCGGATCTATGGACTCTGTTGGGCCACGTACCGTTGAAAAACAAACGCAAACGTCCATCGTGCGCGACTATCTGCAGGCATGGCAGAGCCTCTCCCGCGCGCTCGCTCAAAACCACGCAGCCGCCCTCGATGATTCCTTTACTGGAATTGCACGGGACAAGCTTGCCGACGCTGTTCGCGACCAAGCCAATCTCGGCATTCAAACTCACTACCGTGACAGAACCCACAATCTACAGGTGATTTTCTACTCGCCTGAGGGATTATCCATCCAGCTTCTGGATAACGTTGAGTACGATATCGAGCTCCGCGAGAAGGGAAAATTGTTGGGAACCCAACACGCGAGCTCGCGCTACATGGCTGTGCTTACGCCCACTGAGTCCAAATGGAAGGTACGGATCTTTGAAGCACAACCGCTCGATGTCTCAGGTCATTGAGCAATCAACGATTCCGCGAAAGGAAGCATCAGAAGTATCCCTGGGGGGTTTGTAGCATGATCTCGGTTGTGATCCCGATTTATAACGAGGAAGAAATACTCCTGCTCCTTCACACCGCTGTCTCCGACACCATGAACGGTATCGGCGATCCGTGGGAAGTTGTCTATGTCAACGATGGATCGAAAGATACGTCGCTCGACATTCTTCGTGACCTGCAAGCCAACGACCCGCACGTTGCGGTTGTTGAACTCACTCGCAACTGGGGCCATATGGGCGCGCTGCATGCTGGCCTTCAAACCGCTCGCGGCGACGCCGTCGTTCTCATGGACGGCGATATGCAGGATCCGCCTGAGGTTGTCCCGAAGCTCGTCTCCGCGTGGAAAGGCGGGGCACAGGTCGTCACGGCAGTCCGCCGCAGCCGCCAGGAGAGTCGCAAAATCCTCGCATTTCTCTTTCCGCTGTTTTACCGAATTTTGGGCGCCATCTCGGATTTTCCGATTCCCCTGAATGCAGGAATTTTCGGCCTTATCGACCGGCAGTCACTCGACTCAATGCTCGGGCTGCGGGAGGGCAATCGATATCTTCCCGGCCTCCGCGCTTGGGTCGGATATCGAACAGCCACCGTCTACTATGACCGCCAGGATCGCGTGGGCGGAGAGGGCAAGCTCACTTTCATAAGCCGCATCAAGTACGCCATGGATGCGATCACCAGCTTCAGCTTCAAGCCGTTGCGCCTGAGCTTCGCGCTCGCGTCGATAGGATTTATCGCCGCATTGTTCTTTGCGACGGCAGCGTTTGCCTCTTCAGCGCAGATCGACTCAACGCTCTACGCAATCTTCACCATGACATGCCTGCTGACCAGCATGATTCTGCTGTGCATGGGCATCCTTGGAGAATATGTCGCCCGGGTGTACGACGAGGTTCGCGCGCGGCCACTCTCAATCATCAACCGCGTTTATCGTTCGGAAAGAATTGTCGCGAGTGCGCCGATCCGAAGCTCTCGCGCGGCGAATGATCTGGAAAAGCTGTTCCCAGCAGCCTGAAGGATGGTGAGCTGCAGGAAATGGCCGATTAAGCGCGCTGGATCGGCTCGCCGGTAGCAGAAACCTGCGCGTGTTCGCGAAGCCTGTGTTGCACCAGGAACGCGTAATGCACGGCGGAGACGATCGTAAAGATAAACGTCGCGCGCAAAAAGAACTTCAGCGCGATCTCCACCAGCACCACCGGATAGACCAGCAGCAGCAATGCGAAGAAGATCGCGAATACTTGCGCGAATGTGTTCGCTTTTCCGAAGATGCTGGGACGGAAATCGCGCAGCCCGGCAATCATAAAGAGCACGCCGCTCACCAACAGGATTGATATATCGCGGCTGAACACCATCACCGTGTACTTCCAGGGCACGACCGCGCGGTATTCGATCGAAAGCACCAGGAACATCGTGCTCAATAGCAGCTTGTCGGCGATCGGATCGAGGTATTCGCCGAGCAGCGTGCGTTGGTTCAGTTTGCGCGCGAGCAAGCCGTCCAGGCCGTCGCTCAATCCCGCCAGCACGAAGAGCGCAAGCGCCCACTTGAAATCGTGCTTGTCGAGATTGATGACGATGAACGGCAGGAACAGCATCCGGAGCAACGTGAGCTGATTCGGCGCAGTCAGGATTTCACGGAACTTCATTCGCGGATGTCGCCTCCGCTGTTAACCAGAAATTGATCGGTGAGTATTTCCACGGCATCCCGCCCCGTCTGCTGCGCGAACCGTTGCGCCAGCGAGGCGATGCTGCCATCAGGCAGGTCGAGTTCCAGCCGTTCCACGCGATGCATGGGAAAAAATACAACGCCGGAAGTAAACGGATCGCCGGCCTTGATCTGCGAAACAAAATCCTCGAAAAAAGCGAGATCGACGCCGCGCATCCTGAGCCCTGTGCCGGATAAGTCAAGAATTGCGCCCCAGAATTTCTCGCGCGGAGTGTGCAGCGTCGCAATGACGAGCGTTCCTGGGCGAAATGGGCCGGAAGCATTTGCGCTGGGAACGGGGACCGATGGATGCTGAAAGCTCATGCTTTGTTCGATGGTGTCTGTATTTGATTGTCGTATCTGGCGAGCGAAAATTGCAAACGCTTAGCGCCGGCGCCCTCGCCGGCAAATGTCGCGCCCCTTCCAGCGGTCGGGATTTGTCAGGGGTTATTGAGCATTTGTGTGAGATTGAGGGTCTCACGATGTACGACTTGCCCTACCGCTCCGCCTCGTTTTTTACTGCTTTCAGATCAATCCCAACCTGCTCGGCCTTCTTGTACAGATGGGACCGTTCCAGTCCCAACGCTCGCGCCGTGTTCGAAATCTGATGATGATGGCGCTTCAGTTCCGCCAAGATTGTCTGCTTCTCGAATGCCCGCACGCGGTCTGCCAGGGGACCGCTGCCTGCCGAGACTATCTCGCCTCCTGACGCGGCGCTTGGCAGTGCCAACGCTACCGTGTCGGCATCGACTTCGCTGGAACTCGCTAACAGCATTCCACGCTCTACAACGTTTCTCAGTTCGCGCACGTTCCCCGGCCACGGGTAAGCGCTCAGGGCGGCCATCGCATCCTCCGTGAAGTGCATCGGCTTCCATCCGTTCGTAGAACTCACCTGCGCGGCAAAGTGCTCCGCCAGCGCGGGGATATCTTCGCGGCGCTCGCGCAGCGGTGGCAGCCGCAGAGGGAAGACATAAATACGATGGAACAGATCCTGGCGGAACTTTCCCTCGCGCACCAGCGCCTCGAGATCGTGATGGGTCGCGACAATCACCCGCACATCGACTTGAATCGGCCGGTCGCCGCCGATCCGTTCCACTTCGCCCTCCTCGAGCACACGCAGCAGTTTCGCCTGCATGGGCAGCGGCATGTCGCCGATTTCGTCGAGGAACAATGTGCCGTGCTGCGCCTGTTCGAACTTCCCGAGATGGCGCGCGCCCGCGCCGGTGAACGAGCCCTTTTCGTGCCCGAACAGTTCCGATTCGATCAGTTCTACGGGCACTGCCGCGCAGTTAAGCGTGACAAACGGCCCGCTCGCCCTCGAACTCTTTTCATGCAGCGTGCGTGCCACCAGCTCTTTGCCCGTGCCGGTTTCCCCAAGAATGCAGACGCGAGTCTCGCTAGCCGCCACCTTCTCCGCCTGCGCGATGATCCGCTGCATGGTCTCGCCCTTCCACACGATCTCGTGCTTCCCCAGACGGCGCTGCAGATCCCGATTCTCACGTTCCAGCCTGCCGAGCTTCAACGCGTTCTCTACAGTAAGGAGCAACTTCTCCGTCGAGATCGGTTTCTCCAGAAAATCGAGCGCGCCGAGCCGTGTAGCGCGCACCGCCATTTCGATGTGCGCTTGCCCCGACATCATCACCACTGGAGTTGTCACTCCCTGCGTCTTTAGTTCTTCGAGCAGCGCGAGTCCGTCTTTGCCCGGCATCACCACGTCCGAAAGAATTACGTCGAACGCCTGCGACTTCGCGAGGTCGAGCGCCTTGGCGGCATTGTCGCAGACCGTTGCCTCGTGGCCTTCGAGTCGAAAGGCGCGCGACAGCGACGCCAGCGTGTTGGCTTCGTCATCGACAATCAGCAAGTGTGCTTTCTGCGGCACATTCTTCTCCTGAGGTCCTGCTTGCAACTAATTCCAACCACAGAGACACAGAGACACAGAGTCACAGAGAAAAATAGAATTCAACGAATATCAGAGTCTTATAAATCAAAAATCAATAATCAAAAATCGCCAATCCTCTGTGCCCGCGGCAACTCGATTCGAAATGTCGTCCCTCGTTCCTTTGCGCTTTGCACGGAAATCCTTCCGCCGTGATCGCTCACCACCGATTGCACAATCGCCAGCCCCAGCCCGGTGCCGTGTTGTTTCGACGTGTAATACGGCGTGAAGATGCGACTGCATTCTTCCTCCGTCAGTCCCGCGCCGGTGTCTGCGACTGAGATTTCTACGTGATCGCCGTTCGTTTGCGTGCGCACCGTCAACTCGCCGCCCTGCGGCATGGCATCGATCGCATTCAGAACAAGGTTCGAAATAGCACGGTGCAGAAGATCCGGATCCGCTGGAATCGCGGGCATTTGTGCGTCGAGCTGGGCGTGCACGCTGATCGCGCTTTTCTGCTGCAGTTGCGCTTGAAATACGCGCAGCACCGATTGCACCACATCATTCAGTTGGGTCGGTTTACGCTGCGGCTGCGGCATCTTCGAGAACTCACTGAAACGACCGATAATCGTCTTCAGGTTTGTGATCTCGGCGAGCAGCGTCGACGTCCCTTCGTTGAAGACTTCTTCGAACAGTTCCGGCGCCTTCTCTTTCGCGCGAATCAGATTCTCGACCGTCACCTGCAACGGGAACAATGGGTTCTTCAACTCGTGTGCGAGGCGTCTCGCCAATTCGCGCCAGGCCGCAACCCGTTCCGCCTGCAGTGTGCGCTCCTTCTGCTGCAGCAGGTCTTCTGTCATGCGATTGAACGCGGCGGCGAGTTCCCCCAATTCATCGTGCGTCTCGACGTCGACCTTGGCGCCCAGGTCTCCAGCAGCCACACGCCGAGCCGCCTGCGCCAGCGATTCCACCGGACGCGTGACTCGCGCCGCAAACCACAGGCTTGCGATCACAGCGATCAGAATGCCCACTCCGCCTACCAGCAACGCCGCCGACACGACGCGTCTCTGCAGGTCGATCAACGGACGCCGTGAGCTTCCCACCAGCAGCACTCCCATCACCTGCTGATTGGGGCCAGTCAGCGGAATCGCGTGGAAGCTTTCCGCGTCCGCCGAGTCGGCGCTCCAATGAATGACGCCCTGAAACTCCTGTCCCGTGCGCCGAACTTGCTCGACGAGCGGCGCGATCCTATCGGCACCCGCCGCCGAGCCGTTCAAGTCAATCAACGATTTCGGATTCCACGCTTGCTCCAGATTCTGATAGAGCAGCACCCGCGTTCCCGCGGGAATATCGAGTGTGGAAAGAAACCCCTGGTCCAGCCGTTCGCCACCAATCACGTACAACGGCTGCTCACCCACACGCGTTGCCCGGACCGCAAACAGCCCGAGCGTTGGGCCTCCCGGCAGTTCCTCACGCTTCAGAAACGCGCTGGCCCCGCTCACTGAAAGAACAGCGGGCTCGGGATACCCGAACTTCGCTTGCCATTGAGCGGACGACAGAATTGTTCCGTCGTGATCCACGAGTTCTAAGAAATCCAGATGCTGCTGCACGGCGAGCGAACGCGCCTCGGTAAGATAACTCCCCGAATCGGATCCGCCTCGACTTATCTCGAGAGCTATGCGCTGCACCGTATCGCTCGCCGCGATCGATTCCACCTTGTCGACAATTTCTCGGCCGCGATGTTGGAACTCCGAGCGAAACTGTGCGGCAATCGTATTCGCCCGCTCCTGGTTGGCCTGCTCGAACGAGCGCCGCATGATGCTCCAGACTGATGCCGAGATCACCGCCACGCACAGAAACACGGTGAGCGCGAACAGCAGCAGTAGCTTCTTGCGGAAACTCATCGCGTATCCGCCTCCACCCACGTGTCCGGCAGATTCCACGAGCCAAGCCGGTCAGGATCCCAGTTGCGGACCCTCGCACTGGCTGCGCTCGCCAGCGGCAAATGGAAAAGTGGAATCACGAAATGAGAATCGAGCACTGAGTGTTCCGCTTGGTAAAGATCTTCCACTGAATCGCTGCGAACGTTTACCTGCGCTTGTCCAAGTTGCCGCACGACCTCGCGCAGAGACGTCGCCGGATCCGGACTCGGCAATGCAATCCGCACCAGCGTAATGTCCGGAGTTCCCGAGAGCGACACCTGTAAAGTGATCCCGGCCTCGCGCGCGTTCAGCGCAATGCGTTCCGCGATCAGTTGCGCCTGCGGATCGCGTGGATCGTAGGTCAGTGTGAAACTTGGCAGCCGCGAATCCGCAAGCAGTGCCTTCGCGCGTTGTACGTTGGCCTGCGTCGAGAAAAGACCGGCATAGCCAGTCATCCAGTTCGGAATAAGGCTGGCGCTTGGATCTCCCGCGCCTTTCAACAGCACCGATTGAATCGGCTTGCGATCGATCGACAGCGCTAGCGCTTCGCGTACATGCGGGTCCTGCGTCTTTGAATTCGACGCAAAAACAAGCGCGACGAGTTCCACCGGCAAGGATGTCCGCACGCGCTGCGATCCGGCGTTCGCCACCGATGGTGACGTTTCGACGACGTCGACGCGGCCCAATTCGAGCGCAATCGCCTGATCCCGAAAAGATTTGCCAAATTCAACTTCGATTGCATCGACGTACGGACGACCATTCCAGCAATCTTCGTTCGCAGCCAGCTTGAGCGACTTGCCAGGCTGCAACTCCGCGATTCGAAAAGCTCCCGTTCCGACGGGAATGCCGGCGGAGGTCCGCTTCACGATCGCGTTGCGCGCTTGCGCCAACTCCGCCAGCAGGAAGGGAAGAGCATTGTCACTTTCGATCGTCAGCATATCGCCCGATCCCTGCACCCGCCAATCGGGATGAAGCGGCCCGATAATCTGAGCGATCGCCGATGCGGTGAGTGGGCTTCCATCCTGGAAACGCGCGCCGCGCCGAATCGTCAGTAGCCATCGCCGCGCGCCCGCATCGCTTTGCCACGCGGTAGCGAGTCGGGGCTGTAGGCCTCGTTGCGGGTCGAGTGAAACCAGTGGATCAGCAACCAGCGCTAGCACCTGCACGGCGTCCCAGTAGTCAGCGGTACCCGAATTCGCGGGCACTTCGAGCACGCTCGGCGATGACTGCATCAGCACACGCAAAGTTCCGCCATAGTGCGGCCGCGTGGCAGCGGACGCCATACCGAGCAGGCTACACGCCGCAAGTAATTGAAATGCGATACGCCTCATACCAACCTGTGTCTTCGCGTTTGATCACCGCCACTGCACCCGCTGCCGGCCCTTCCGGCCACAGTGCAACAACGCTGCCATCGAACTCCACGGCCGCACTCATTGCCACCGGATCACGGTCCGGAATTTCGAAAGCGCGCACTCGATCGTGTTCAGGCTCACCGCTGTCGGACACCAGCAACTGCACTCCGCTGCCGCATGCCGACCGCACTCCTGCAACGTCGCTGCCCCAACGGGTGCCGCGGAGCGCTTGATCGGTCAAGCCATCGACCAGATGCACCGAGCCATCGACTGCCGTCAGTACCCACAAGGTATAAGCGGCGTGCGGCAGGTTCGCCGCTGAGTAGAACGAGGGAACATTCGAAATCTTGCCCATGCCAGGGGAGAGCGCGCCGGTGAAGAAATTGCGTGCTGAAGCATAGAAGGCGCGCACGCTGCCTTCATCCGGCGTAAGCGGCCAGGGATCGTCGCTATCATTGCAAACGAGCGTCAATGGGACGCTCGCGCCCGAGCGGCAAAAAGTTCCCGGAAGATACACATCAAAAAGATGATCGCGGCGCAGTAGCAGGCGCCCGCGCAGGTCGCGGGGAAAAATATGCGAGTGTGTAATCGGCAACTGTGTCTCTGCTTCCCATCGGCCGCTCTGCTGGTGGTACATCGCGACTTGCGTATCGTCGAGCACGAAAAGCCGCGACCCGCCTGACATTTCGATCAGTGCTGCATCGAGAATCGGACGCTCCTGCGCAAAAAGAAAATTCTTCTTCAGCACGAGTGGCATTGCTGACGACGAAGGACTGGCGGAAGGCGGCCGGGGCAGCGACACCAGCACGACGTGCTTCTCGTCTGAGCCAATCGTGATTTCCGCCGACCACACATACTGGCGCAAGCTTTCGGACAGAAGAAGTACGACCGACCCCATCGCCTGATCTGGCGCGGTCGTTCGGACTCCATCAGCGCGGAGTTGTCCTTCGACAGCGGTGCGAACATCGCGAACTGATCTGTCGTCCAGCGACGAACGGTTGGTCACCGTCAGCGCAATCGCGCCCGGACCAGTAACAGAGGAGATCTTGTGCGCAAGCTGCCTGGCGGTATCGGTGATCGGAGTGGCGAGAGAGAGGGGAACAAATGACAGCCACGCAACTACGAGGGACGTCAGCCAACCAAGACGCAGACCGCCTGGCAAACGCGATTGCATGTACTGGATAGGCTGATTATAACTCGCGGTATGTGGGTGCCTGTTCATCGCTAAGGTCCGGCCAACGGTCAGATCTCAGGTTCACGTTTTAGGAACCGCCTCTCGCCTCTAGCTGTTTGCTCGCCGCTTGAAGCGGCAAAGAGTAAGCGATTGGCGAGAGGCGAGCGGCGTTGTTCACTGCTGCGATTTGTCTTCGCCGGCATCTTCCGCCTGGCTGGCATGATTCGCGGTAGCGTTCATGCTGCGTAGTACGTCGTTGGTGAAGAAGAACTTTCCATCCGCCGGAACCATCATGATCTGGAGCTTGTCCGACAATCTTTCAGCGACGATTTTGTTGATCAACAATGGATTCTGTTTCAGGATTGCGCTTTCGCTCTTCATCCTTTCGGCGTCAGCGGCCGCGGTCAGCCGGATGCGTTCAGCCTCGGCTTGTGCCAGCAGCTTGCGGCGTTCCATCTCCGCTTTGCTGTCGATGACTTTCGCCTCGCCCGCCGCCTCCGCGCCTTTCACGGTTGCTTCCTTGCGCGCTTCAGCCTCGAGCTTCGACTGCTCAATTTGCTTCTGCTTCAACGGCAGCAGGTACTGCATCGCGTCTGACTCGCCTTTGGCTTGCAAGACTCTCACCTGCGCCTGACCTTCCGCTTCCTTCACTTGCTGTGCCTTGGTGGCCTCCGCATCGGCCTCGGCGATCTTCACTTGCTTCAAATGGATTTCCGTCTCCACGCCCATGCGGTCATTTTCCTGTTCTTTCAGCAGCAGCGATTCCAAACCCTTGGCGTATTCAGCCGGCAGCTCAATGTCGCGCAGCATCACTTCTTTCACCACGATTCCGTCGGTCCCGAGTCGCTTGCGAATCAACTCGGCTGCGCGCTGCCGTACCTCTTCACGTTTCGAAGAGAACACTTCCCGCACCGTGTACGACGGGGCAAGCTCGCGCCACGCGGTCGCCACAATCGGCGGCACGATTTCTTTTTCGAGAGGTTGCGGCAGATTGGCTTGGATGTAATCGAGTCGTTTCGGATCGACCTGGTAGCGCACCGTGATCGCAAGGCCAAGGGTCAGCCCTTCCTTGGCCTGCACATTGAGCGGTTCGCCAGTTGGCTTGTTCTGTGAAACCGGTCCTTTCGTAAGAGTGTCTTCCGCGTAGCCGGTAGTGAAAAGCTGGTCACGCGTGTTGAACAGCTCTACTTTTTCCACCATCGGTGTAACGAAGTGCACTCCGGGATAAAGCGTCCCGGCGAGCGTTCCCTTCGTTTGGCTGACGCGTACACCGGCCATTCCGCTGGGAACGATCACAATCGCCGCCGAGATCAGCAGTGGTGCCCATGCGAGCATCGCGAAGGCGATCGCCGTCCGCCGGTGGCTGACGGGCTCCGGCAGCGCCACTGTGCCTTCGCCACCAAGGCTGCGGCGGTAGGCGACAAACATGTAAGCGTCGTAGAGCAGCATTCCGGCAGAGATCACAAACATCCCGATCCCTGCGCCGAGCAACAAATATTTCAGCAGCAGCATGGTGTTTCTCCTCTTAGTGTTGTTGCCCTGGTTTGTGAGGTTCCGGGCGGCGGGCAAAAACCACGCGGAACACTCGGCCGAAGATCAACTCTTCGATCAGCAGTGAAGCGGCCAGCGAGAATGTCAGGCCGCCGACAATCACCAGAACTTGAAGCATCGTTTCCATAAGTACCTCCTCACCCGTTTCGAGACGCAGCAAGATGCGTCTCTACTCACACTCCACCTACTGTCCGCCAGCGTTGCCGGTCACCGCAGCCTGCAGTTGCGCGAGTGTCTCGGCCTCCGCGGATGCCTCGCCAAACACCGTCACTGTTTCCGGATCGCGCTCGGCGCGGATCTGAACCGCATCGCCAACTTCCACCTGCGTGAACAGTTCTTCGAGATCGGCCTTCGCCATGCGAATGCATCCTGTGGAAGCGGCCTTGCCGATCGAATTCGGTTGATTCGTTCCATGAATTCCGTAGCTCTTCGCGCTGAGTCCCATCCATCGCGTGCCCACCGGGTTGTTTGCTCCGGGTGGAATCACCTGTCCTTTGTGGTAGTAAGTCGGATTCGCAACTCGACTGACGATCTTGAATTCGCCGGTGGGGCTCGGCGTCGTCAGCTTGCCGACCGCGACGCGATAGACCTTCACGACCTTGCCGTCTTTGAACAACGCAAGCTTGCGATCAGGCAGGCTGACGATGATCCAGCGCACGGTGGCTTTCGCGAATTGCGGAACGTGCGCGGGAGCGGCGGGAACCGAAGTTGTCTGCAGGGCGCCACTCAAACCGCACAATGCCAGGACCACCGCCACCGCAAGCGCCGCTCTCTTTTTCCAATCGCTGCTGATCGCCAGCTTCATTTCCTTTGCTCCGCTTTTGCAGATTGCTTTCGCCAGTACAGAAAGCAAATGCGGAGCCACGCCTAAGTGAATGAAAATAAGGGCGATCATGGAATGAATTCGTGTGCACCTGGGAGCACGTGTGTCATATCAGACACGCGGATCCAGTCGCGCTAGTTAACTAGGCGAGTCGATGTGCGAGGCGCTGGCAGACAAAAAAAAGGCCGCCACCCTGCGGAAGGAGATGGCGGCTTGTCGGAGAACAAAATCGAACTACGAGTGCGAAAATCGGCGGCGAACGAGCAATCCCAATCCCGTCAATCCGGTCGAAAGCAGCAGCAGGCTGCCGGGTTCCGGGACCACCGTGCCTCGCGGGTTATAGCCGATAAATTCCTGTGGTCCACTGCCGGGCTTCGCACCCACCGGCGTGTAGAGAACGAGTCCTTTTAGAGCGCTCGAGGGCGTGTGCTTCGCAAGATAGATCGCCTTCGCATCGAGCGCGAGTACCGCGGCATCGCTGGTGATCCCCTTCGTGAACAGGTTCCATACAGCCCAGTTGCCGACGTTCGCGTCGACCGTACCATTCATCACGCTCAGAAAGATAATTCCAGCGGCTTTGTAGTCGAGAAAATCTTTCCCGAACAGACCCTTTCCCTTGAGCAGGCCTGTGACCGACGCATTCCACGTCTGCCCCGCTGAAATGTGGTTCATGTAGGAATCGCACATCAGTGCTGTCGGCGCTCCACCGTTGATCGAAAAATAATACGGGTAAGTGAAGACGCCGCCGGAGTTGTTTCCACCTGGATGCAGATAGAGCATCGTGACGTTGGTGGAATTGGCCAGCGCCACCGCTGAGAGCGAGAGCACCATCAGGACCAGCAGCGAGATACGAAACTTGTGCACCAACGAGCCTCCGAAAATCCTGATTACTTTTGTGTCTACTGCAAATTCGGCGGAGGAGACGCGATGTTGAAGTGCAATCCCGATGCCGCCATGCGCGGCCAATCTCAATCGGCTTTACAAGCATTTCCAGCGGGTGCAATCGGCAATGTGAAAACAATTGCGCGTGGATCCTGGAACGCTTTGGGCAAGTGATATCGCCGAAGTAACAATGTCGCGGTTACTTCACCGGGTGCTGTTTCGAAGTCGAGAGGAATGTTGAATCCAAAGTGCCTCAATGCCTGAATGATTCAATTTCCCTTTATTCCGCGCTATCGTTGTTTCATGGCGTTCAGCCGCCCCAAGAAAGTCTTCACTGAAGAAGAACTTTACGAATATGCCATCGGAGCGCTTGCCCGCAGAATGCGTTCCGTTGCGGAGCTAAAGCGGTTGCTTCGTAATAAGGTGGAAGCCAATACTGAGCTCGGTCAAACTCTCGTGGAACTAGTGATCGTTCGACTGAAAGATCATGGATATCTCAACGATGCAAAGTACGCTGCCGCCTACTCCTCTTTCCGGCGCGACAACGAAAAATTCGGACGCATGCGCGTGATCACCGATTTGAAAATCAAGGGAGTTCACGGCGACGTCATCGAGAAAGCGGTCTCTTCCGCTTACGATGCAGTGAACGAAGAGAAACTCGCGCGCGACTACCTGCGCCGCAAACGCCTGCACAAGCCTAAGGATCAAAAAGAAGCTGCTCGCGTGTTCCGCCAACTCGTGCGCGCGGGCTTCCGCTCGAAGACAATTTTCACGATCCTCAAGAAATGGGACATGGATGACGAGACCCTGAGCGCCTTCGAAGGCGAAATGGCCGAGGGCGCGGATTCGTAGGCTTGCAAGGCCCACCCGACTGCTGCATACTTTCAACTTAGCCCCAAAAATTTCGCAGGAGGATGTATGAAGTCAAGACTCTATCTCGCAGGAACCGTTCTCGCCTTGGCAGCGCTGGCCTTCGGGCAGGATGTTGGCAGCGACGCAAAGAAGACGGCCGACGATGCGGGACACGCTACCAAAGAGGCCGCCAAGAAGACAGGTCATGCCACCGAGAAGGCGGCTAAGAAGACCGAAGACGCGACCGAGGACACCGCCAAGACAGCCGGCAAGGATACCAAGAAGGGAGCGAAGAAGGCTGGCAGCTCCGTGAAGAAGGGCGCCAAGAAAACTGAAGACGTGGTGAAGTAGGCCTTTACGAACTCTTCGATGTTTCTCCGGGAATCTGGCTGCGCACCAGATCTTCTACGTCGCCGATCTTGTCGCTGATCAGGTTGATCTTGCGCGCCAGCCCCTGAATTTCCGACTCTGCGCGGCGGTTCACGTCATAGTCCAGCTCGCCGCGCAGCCTGTCTTTTTTGTCCTGCCGGTTCTGGCTCATCATGATGATTGGCGCCTGGATCGCTGCCAACATCGACAAGAACAGGTTCAGCAAAATGAAGGGGTACGGGTCCCACGCCCGCGATGCGAGCACGATATTCGCCGCCGCATACGTCACCAGGACGACGATGAACATGATGATGAACGTCCACGATCCGCCGAAGGCGGCCACCGAATCGGCGACCCGTTCGCCGAATGTCTCTTCCTCTTCGATCACCTGATTCGGGTTGCGCGCCGCCCTTACCCTCACCAACCGTTGTGAAGCGTGGAACTGCTTCCCCAAGACGGTGAGCATATCCATGCCTGCATGCGGCTTGCGCTCGAGCAGGATCGCAATGTCGTGACGGTCGACCTCGATGCACACGCTGTCTTCTAGCGCGATTGCGGTAGTCTGGTGCGGCGTCTGGTCGAGCATCGACGCGAAGCCAAAGAACTCTCCCGGTGCAGGCTGATCGACGATGACTTCCTGGTTATCCTCGTCGATGGTGGTGAGGCGCACTGAGCCCGAGACCATCACATAAGCGCGGCCCCCGCCGTCGCCTTCTTTGTAGATGCGCTGCCGGGCATTGAACGCCTTCACTTCGACCTGGCTTGCGAGCACGGCCGTCTCATCATCGTCGAGCAGGGCAAACAGTGGAACTTGCTTCAGAGTCTCCGGTTTGCAGGGCATAGTTGTCCTCCGCGCAGCGCTAGGTTGAACTTGGGGGGCACATCATGATAATCGAGGAATCAAGATCGGTTCCCAGTTCTCAGAAAAACCCGTTCACCACAGAGGGCACGGTCGGCGCAGGGGAACGCCCTTCCAATAGGCACTGGCCAATTCGTGCCAACCTGGAGTTGAGTATTGAATCCCATGCCTCCTTCGTGACGCTGTCGTAAGCAGTTGTTACTAGGAACCGAGAACTGGGAACTGGTAGTGACGGCTGACAGCTGAAGGCCATCAGCTGAAGGCTATCAGTTAAAATCAATCTTTCATGCTCACAGGCTCCCAAATCCGCCGTAAGTTCCTGGATTTCTTTATCTCCAAAGGACACAAGGAGGTCCACTCCTCCTCGCTCGTCCCGGCAAACGATCCTACGTTGCTTTTCACCAATGCCGGGATGAACCAGTTCAAGGACGTGTTTCTCGGCCTCGAAAAACGCGACTACTTGCGCGCCACCACCTCGCAGAAATGCGTGCGCGCCGGGGGCAAGCACAACGATCTCGAGAACGTCGGCTTCACGAACCGCCACCACACGTTTTTCGAGATGCTGGGAAACTTCTCCTTCGGCGATTACTTCAAGAAAGATGCCATCGCTTATGCCTGGGAGCTAATTACCTCGCCCGAGTGGTTTGGCATTCCGAAAGAGAAGTTATACGTCACGATCTTCAAGGGCGAAGGCGGAGTGCCGCGCGACTCCGAAGCATACGATCTGTGGCTCGGCGAGAACGTGCCGAAGGATCGCGTTTACGAATTCGGCATGAAGGACAACTTCTGGCAGATGGGCGACACCGGTCCCTGCGGCCCCTGCAGCGAGATTCACTACGACATGGGCGTGGCCGCTAGCGATCAGGGACACACCGATTGCGCCTTCGGCTGTGAATGCGGACGTTACGTCGAGCTCTGGAATCTCGTCTTCATGCAGTTCGACCGCGACTCGGGTGGCAAGCTGACGCCGCTTCCCAAGCCCTCGATCGATACCGGCATGGGCCTTGAGCGCATCACTGCCGTGCTGCAAGGCGTGATCTCCAACTACGACACGGACCTGTTTACGCCGCTGATCAAGCGGGCGGCAGAGTTGACGGGCGTTTCGCTGAAAAAAGAAACACAAAAAGAGGCGCATACGAAGTCCGCCGCCTCGTTGCGAGTGATCGCCGACCATTCGCGTGCGGCAACGTTTCTGATCTCGGATGGTGTCATTCCCTCCAACGAAGGCCGTGGCTACGTGCTGCGCAAGATCATCCGCCGTGCCATTACCCACGGACGCCTCCTTGGTGAGACGAAACCGTTCCTCCACGAAATGGTTTTTGCCGTGCGCGATCTGATGCAGGATGCGTATCCAGAATTAAAGGAATCGGCAGATCGGGTGTCGAAGGCTGTGCTGGCGGAAGAGACGCGGTTTGCGAACACGCTCGACCTCGCTCTCAAAGAACTGTATGCAGAAATCGCATTGGCCGTAGACAAGGAACTCGATCTACATGAATCAGCGATCAACAGAATTCGCGGGGTCACGAGAGACGAATACGACAGGGAATCACTCATCCGTGCAAAACTCATGACAGGTCGGGGCGAACAACAGGAAGTCGCCACGGCGATCAAATGGGGACTGGACCAGCTTGATCGGTTTGCAGGCGTGAGGGTGAGTCTCCCGGGTGAAACTGCATTCAAGTTGTATGACACGTTCGGTCTGCCAAAAGATTTCATTGAGGATACGTGTCGTGATCTAGGAGTGCACCCTGATCAGGCCGGTTTCGATCGCGCCATGCAGGCGCAGCGCGAACAAGCAAAAGCTTCCTGGAAAGGCGCAGTCAAGCAGACCGCCAACGCCGCATACCAGCAGCTTCCGAAGTCGGTCTTCGAAGGCTACCGCCAGACCCGATCCGACAATTGCGAGGTGCTCGCGATCATCAAGGGTAGCCAAGGCGCACAGGAGCTCAAGTCTGGCGAGCAGGGCGAGATCATCCTCGACCACACCCCGTTCTACGCCGAGTCCGGCGGACAGGTTGGCGACCGAGGCTGGTTCTATTCCGACGATCACAACACGATCGTTGCCGAGGTCACCGGCTGCTACTACCCGATCCAAGCTGTGCGCGCGCATCAGGTCGTTGCCAAGCGGCCAATCCGTATCGGCGACAAACTCGACGCTGTGGTCGATACCGATCTACGCGCCGCCACTATGCGCAACCACACTGCCACGCACCTGTTGCACGCGGGACTGCGCGAGGTTCTTGGTAAGCACGTCAAACAGGCTGGATCACTGGTCGCACCGAACCACCTGCGTTTCGACTTCTCGCACTTCACGGGCGTCGAGGATGAGGAACTGCAAGACATCGAGGACATCATCAATAAGGAAGTCCTCGGCAACGAAAAGATTCAGGTGATCGAGAACGTGCCCATCGACGTCGCCATCAACGAGTATCACGCGATGGCGCTCTTCGGCGAAAAATACGGCGACAAGGTGCGCGTGATTAAGATCGGCGATTTCTCTACTGAACTCTGCGGCGGCACGCATACTGGCCAGACGGGCGAAATCGGACTGATCAAAATTTTGAAAGAGGGAAGTGTCTCCTCGGGCGTGCGCCGCGTCGAGGCCGTCACCGGCGAAGGCTCGCTGCGCCACTTTAGAAAAGACCACCAGCTCGAAAACGTCGTCGCCAGCCTGACCGCGCGCGATGCGGACATTTCGCCAGCCGAAGCGCTCAAGGCGGAGCTGGAAAAGAAAGACGCGGAGATCAAGCGCCTGGCCCGAGAACTCGACCAGGCTCGCATGAAATCAGCTTCGTCGTCGGTGGCAGCGGTCGGCGAAAAGGTCAAGGAAGTGCGTGGCATCAAGGTTCTCGCGCACCGGGTCGACAACCTCGAGCGTCCGCAGATGCGCACGCTGGTCGATCAGCTCCGGGACAAGCTCGGCTCGGGCGTCGTAGTGCTGGGCTCGGCGACGAATGGGAACGTCTCGCTCATTGCGGGCGTGACCAAGGATCTGACTGGACGAATCCAGGCAGGAAAAGTTGTGGGCAAAGTGGCCGAGAAGGTCGGGGGCAAAGGCGGAGGCCGTCCCGATTTAGCGGAGGCAGGCGGAAAAGATCCCGCCGCGCTGGACTCCGCGCTGGCCGAGGTGTATACCGTCGTGGAATCCTTATTGAATCATTGAGTCTGACTCATTGCTTCAATGACTAAATAGTTCCGTGGACGACCGTCTCCATTTCGTCGAGTACAAAGGGAAGAAGATTCTGGAGATTGACTGCTCGCACGCCACGGCCACCCAGATGCAGCTCGTGCTCGAACAGGTGCGCATCACTGTCGCCCAACACGCTCACTCAACAGTCCTGACGCTCGCCGACTTGACCGACGCGGAGGTCGACAAGACCGTCGCGACGCGTATCAAGGAAGTGCTGACGCTCGACCGTCCATTCGTGAAGAAGACCGCTTGGTACGGCACGGAAAAGATACCGCACGCCCTGCTAGAGAACTTCCATCTCTTCTCCCGCCGCGAAATCGCCACCTTCAAGACAAGAGAAGAAGCGATGGATTGGCTGGTCGAGGACTAGCTCACAGTTCTTGGGTATCAGTTCTCAGAAGAAACACTGAGGACCTCGATCTTCGCGTTCTCGCCTATACGGGTGAGCATTCATTCAAGATTTTCGCTCCTTCCCAACACCATGGAGATCCATTCGATCGCCAGATCGTATCGCAGGAACGATGCGAGAAGATCCCAGTCGTCACTCCCGATCAGAAATTCAGCCTGTACTCCGGTGTCAGGGTCTTATGGTAAGAGCGCTGAGAGCGGAAGTACTTCATTTCGACGCTCTCACGTTCACCGGAGCAGACGTCGATTGCAGCTTCACGCCGTGCCATGGGCAATAGTCCCAATCGGCGTGCACGCGCTCTTTTCCCGCAGGACAGTATCGGGGCTCAGAGAACGAAGTGAGTGGCGTGTGCCACGCGAAATCCGTTTCTGTTTCCCCCAAAACGTCTTTGAGCACTACGGTGAAGCTTCCCTTGGTGCCCTCGTCTGCGATGAGCTTCCCGGTTTTTGTTTTTGCGGGGAAGAAGAGCATAGCAAAGTTTTCGCCGGCGCGGCCCATCGCATTACCTAACATTGGCCGGATCAGGTCGGCGAGATTCTTGGCGTCCCCAGAAATATCGGTAAGAGCCGCGTACTCCTGTCCGTCAGAGTCGCGAATAAAAAGTTTCTTCTGCAAGTCAGCAGGCGTCACGTAGTCAAAGCTGCCGAGCGCGCTCACATTCGCCGCGAAGACTCCAACTACCGTATAGTCCTTCAGCGCTTTCAGATTTTGCCGCGTCTTTTCAGGATCATTGCCACGCTTCTTTGCGGAATAGGCCCAGAACTCGAACGGAACCCACCATACCAGTGCGAGATGATTATGCGCGTCGACGGCAATCTGGGTTTCACGCAGCACTTCGGGATCGTCGGTCGTATGAATATTGCCCGCCAGTGTCATGTCGGGTTTCGCGGTTTGAGCCGGCTGAGCGCTTTGTGCCCAGCAACTCACGATAAGCAGGGAACTCCCGACGAAAAGGCTGAGGGCTTTGGAAATTTTCATGATGAGCAGTTAGTATCACGCGGGCAAGAAGCTAAACCACAGAAATGAGTCGCTGATGGTTACTATGGAAACTAACTTCGCCACCTCAGCGTGACTGGGCCGCTAAGCGGATGACGGAATTCGCCGCCTGTCTTCTTCATTTCGAGCATCGCGTTCTTGAGTCCGAAGTACCATTTTGCAGGACGATCGGCGTCGTCGATCAACATCAGGTGTGGATTCGTTTTCAGCCCCTCGGATTGAAGCTCCATCGTGCGCCGGTCCTGTTCAACGAATTTTGCGAAGACGAATTTCAGCAGTTCCGGTCCGAACGGCACCCAGCGGAAAATGTTCCATGCCGCCACCACATCGATGCGGCAGTGGCTGCGAGTGATCGGCGTGACCGTGGTCAAGCTCGAGAACCAGTATTTGCCGGTGCGGATCGTCTCTGAGCGCATGTTGGGCAGAACGAAATCGATCGAGGTGGTGATCGAATCTGCCTTCGCGTAGAAACGGAGAACCTTGTATGGCGCGCTGTTCGAACTGGGTGTGTGCGCGCTCATGCGAAATCCGAAGGGGATCGGTTCGAAGTTTTTTTGCTTTTCGTGAATGGAGTGCCGCGATCGCCACCACCATGCCTGGTGGACGAACGGTCCGTGCGCGGGATCCATCAGGCCGATGATTCCGTGATCCACCGAACAGGGCAGGTCCGCTGTGAGATAGGCGAGCTTGTAATGTTCGCTGAATTTCGGAATCCCCGGCGCGGGCGAAGGCGCTGGCGCCGCCTTGCTGAAACCGGCTCTGGCTGGCACGGGATCGGGTATGAAGACCCAGATGAAATCGTCACGCTCCTCGCACGGATAGCTGCCGGCGTAGATGCGATCGACCTTCAGTTTCTGATCCGCAACCAGCGACGGAATTGAAGTGCATTGTCCGGTGTGCGCCTCGAATTTCCAGCCGTGATACGAGCATTCGATCTGATTGCCGTCGAACATTCCGCACGAGAGTGGCATGCCGCGATGCGGGCAGGCATCGCGCAGGGCAAACGGCCTTCCAGCATGATCGCGCCCGAGCACCAACGGAGTCTCGAGCAGCATGCATCTCACGAGCTTGCCGCGGCTGACGCGATCGCTCGGCAGCGCACGATACCAAAAGCCGAATAGCATCAGCGAATCGGGAGTCTGCGATTGAAGTGGGGAATCCTCGGGCATGAACAACGCAGAATACCGCAAAAGCACTTGCAGGTCACAGGTGGCGGGTATCGGGTGTCAGGCCTGCAGAGACGCCGCTCGCAGCGTCTCGCCGCCTGCGATTGAGATGAGGCTCGGCAAGCCGCGTTTCTACTTGGTGTTGACTGAGAACTGAGGACTGAGAATTGGGACCTGGCAACTGGGAACTGTTGTTACCGCACTTTGGCATTCAACTGAAAGTAGGTCTCACGCGCGACTCCGGGCTCTTCGATATGTGCGAGGAAGAGCTTGCGGAGTGCTGGCGGATTGAGCCGCCCGTCGAGATAGGCGTCGTAGATGTCGTGTCCGACGAGCAATCCCAGGCGCTCCGTGACGAACTCATACTTCCGCCCGGTGAAGGCATAGGCTCGAGTGAGCCACTCGACATCCTGCGTCGTCTTGCGTCGGCCGCGGTGCGACTCGCGGTGGAGCGTCAGGCAGTCGATGGCTTCGATCGCTTCCGAATAGCAAAGCGAGGTTTGCTGTTCCAAGTCCTCGCGCGTCAGTTCGTACAGTTCGTAGAGTTCGGAATCGCGAAATGCTGGGCGTGCTGGATAGAGCACGCGCGACCCGAAGCATGCGAGGGCGTGTTCCATCACCGTGGCGTAGAAAGCGTCTTCGAGCGACGTCTGGAGGCCGTGGCCATTGGCGCGGTCGGGCAAGCCGCGGCACGCATGATGCAGGAAGCGCGCGGAATCTTCCGCCGCCGCGATCATCTGGAATTGGCGTACGTATACCACGTTCAGCGGCGGCAGGTAGACGCTGCCACGCTCCTTCACTCGTCGCAGGATGGCCCGCCGCTGTTCGGCGGAAAATCCTTTTCTCGACAGCAAGCGCCGCAGCAGCGTGTCCGACCCGCGCGAGTAAACCTCCGGCATGTGATCGACTAGAAGCCGCGGCTGGCTTGTATTCGTCGGAGAATATCGGTTGATGGCCAGCAGCCTTACGAGCCCGTCGATCAGGTTGTACATGGTCGGCGCGAGATCGGGACCGCCCGGCCCGTCATGCACCCAGCGATTCAGGTAAAGCCGGTAGTTTTCGTACTTTTCCAGGGGAGTCGCGTTGAAGATGCAAAAGACGTTGTTTGCGAGTTCCACTGCTTCCACGCGGTCAGTCGCTTCTCCGGCAGCGTGCCAGTACAGGGCATCCACGTTCTGGAGCACAGTTACGATGCTCTCGCTCGGAAGCGCCTTCCGGACACCCTGCGGCAAGTGATTGGGCGCTAGGTGCGATTCTCCAAAAAAAACCAGGATAAGCGCGTCAGGATGTCGGCCGCGGATCTCCGCAATCTTGTCGGACGCATGGCGATCGCGCGCGCCGATTTTGCGCAGATCCTCCCGCGGCATGCAGTCCAGCCCGTAGATTGCCTGAGCGTGATCGCGGGCCGCCGAGAGCAGCTCGTAAAACGGCGTCCAGTCGTACCCCCAGTCGAGATCGAAACGAATTCGATGGCGAAGTTCGTCGTCGTCAATCTCACGCTGAAACCACTCGTTCAGAATGTGCTGATCTCGCGCAAAGATCGTTTCCAGGCCGAGTACGATTGGGCGCGAGTGTACTTGCGGATCGCGAATCAGCGAAGCGAGGTAGCGCTGGCAATTGGGCAGAGCATGATAATCGGCGACCAGCGCGACATCAGCCTGCGAAATTTCGGTGCGGACCTGCTCGGTTGTCAGGACTCTCTGGTAGGACTGGTAGGCGTCGCGAAAGTCGCGCAGGTAACGGCGTCCTGCCGAGTGATCGTTGGCGCGAATTTCCCGCTCGACGCTGGCGACAGCGTGAAGTTGAGCCGCGCTGCGCCGCGATCGCAAGATGTTGGTCGATGCCATCGAAGAAAGTTTTGATTGTTGATTGATTTCTGATCGAGCGTCCTGCTCGGCGTTCTTTCGAAATCAGGAATCAAAAATCAACAGTCAATAAGATTCAACCATCTGCCGTTTCGGCTTCCCTTAGATGCCGTTCCCGAGCCGCTTGGCTTGACTTGCCTGGCGACGACTCCTATCCTCAATGTTTCGAGGCAATTAGGAGCTTTGCCCAGGGGAGCCGCTTGCCCATCCTGCCACCCGAAAACCTGACCGTAGCCACCACCGGCGCAAGCGGTTCGATTTTCCTCAAGCACTTTCTGCTGGCGGCCGAGCGCGACGAGCGACTCAAAACCGTGAACTTCATCGCATCTGACAGCGCCCTGCGCGTGCTCGCGGAAGAACTCGGCATCGAAGGCCGCTCTGACCTCCTGCGTCAGATCATCGGCGCAGCTTCCGCGAAAATTCAGCAGCAGTCGAACGCCGATATCGGAGCCAACGTCGCCAGCGGGTCGTATCCTTCCGATGCCATGGTCATCATTCCATGCAGTGTCGGCACGCTTGGACGTATTGCCAATGGCATTGCCTCGCACCTCATCGAGCGCGCCGCCGATGTCACACTGAAGGAGCGCCGTCCGCTCGTTCTGTGCGTGCGCGAAACGCCGCTGAACAAGGTGCACATCCGCAACATGTCGCTCGCGGCCGACGCGGGCGCGACTATCTTCCCGCTGATACCGACCTTCTATAACCATCCACCGACCCTCGATGCGATGGCCCACGAGTTTGCCAACCGCGTTCTGGCCCACCTCGGCCTGCCACAAAAAGACGCATACCGATGGAAAGGCGAAAAGCAGTAGCCAGTTCCCCAGTTCTCAGTTCCCGGTAATGCGAACTGGTATCGCGACCGGACAGCTGAGGCGTTTGCCTGCTTCCAAAATTCTAGGAAGGGACACATTACGAAGGTAGATGTCAGCAGGGCATGGCCAGCAGGGTGAGAGGGCAAGCGCGACTACAGAACGGAAGCCAGTTGCCGCGCGCCGGTAGTCAGTAGCCGGAAGTCAGTAATCTGTGGCCAGACAGTGGTTTTTCTGTGAACTGAGGACCGGGAACTGAGAACTCAAGAATTACCACGGATACGGATACCCTTTCGCCAGAGCCGCTTTCAGTCTCGCGTCGTGGCCGTAGAGGTCCGGAGTGAAATACACCAGGCCGTCTTCTTCGACCACCGCCGTCGCATAAACGATCAACACCGGGATGGGTTTTGGCAGATTCACGCGCAAATTGTCTTTGCCCTCGTGCATCGCGTTCTCTACGCGCTCGAGCGTCCACTTCGGATCTCCGCGTAACACCCAGGCGGCCAACTCCGCAGGTTGGCCCACGTGAATGCATCCGTGACTCACATCGCCACGCGATTCCGAAAACAGATCCACGTCTTCAGGATTGTCATGCAGGTAAACGCTGTGATCGTTCGGGAAAATAAATTTCACTAGTCCGAGCGCATTAAGCGGGCCGGGCTTCTGGCGCAGACGCAACGTTCCCGATCGCAGGCCTTGCAATTCGGTGTCGCTGATTTTTCCGCCAGGCACGACTCTACCGACGCGGTCGACGACCTCGAAATTGTTTTGCTCGACGAAAGAGCGGTCCTTGGCGATGGCATCGACAAATTCTTTTTTCTGGATGCTCATCGGCATGTCCCAATAAGGCCGGAACACAAGGTAAGTCATCATCTTTTCGAAGACCGGCGTCTGGTGTTCATAGGAATCGCCGACGTTGACGTGCATGCGCAACACGATTTTGCCCTGGGCGGCGACCACGCGCAGATAAAACTCGGGCAGGTTGACAACGATCGGTGGCTCCGCGTACTTCAGCGGCAACCAACGCCAGCGCTCGAGCGACAGCTGTAATTGCTCGACACGGGCACTGAGCGGCGTGTTCATCTGGTCAACCGTCTCGCGCGAGATCCATCCATTGCCGGGCAAGTCGTGACGATTTTGGAATTGCTTGACGGCGGCGACGATCGCGTCCGAGTAAACCTGATCCTCGCCCGTGATCGGTGAATCTTCGGGCAAATCGCCAACCAGCTTGAGGAAACGAACGAGTCGCGGCATAGCGTCAGAACGTGCACCGGGGAGCAGCACCGGTACCTCGAGGGTTGGCAGTTTTTCCGCTTCCTGTTGCCGCGACAACTGTATGTATCGTCGCAGAGCCGCTCTGGTCGCCTTGTATCCGGCAAAGGGAGGCTCCACCTCTGCGAGGGCATTCTTAGGGTCGGACGCCGTGACAAGGCGCTCCCGCACGAAGTTCGGCAAGTCCAGCTTCTTCGGACCGACGTCGTAGTCGAAGTCGAGGTGACGCGGATTCACGCGTCCGATTCGCAGGTCTGAGACGTACCGCATCACGCT